>Ga0182742_1000644_pt1 | contig 52046 bp, 42 predicted proteins | sample eDN5th37CBELigMG_FD_128880 | JGI IMG/M metagenome (GOLD analysis project Ga0182742, IMG submission 128880) | Enriched Miracle-Growth compost microbial communities from Emeryville, California, USA - eDNA 5th pass 37_C BE-Lig MG (version 2)... ...
GCCGGGCTCGCGCCAGTCGCCTGCCGGGCTCGCGCCAGTCGCCTGCCGGGCTCGCGCCAGTCGCCTGCCGGACTCGCCCCGTCTTGCCGGACCTTAGGAAGGTTTTGCGAGTGTGGGCACGGGATCCGTTCGGCCGCGTTGCGTAGCGGACTGTTCGGCGCTTCGTAGTTTGGGCCGGGGGGAAGAAGAGGCGCGCGCTGCCGCTCGCCTGGTTCGAATGCCGAGGGAGTCTGCGCACTCAGATGCTTGGCACACCGAACGTTGCCGCGGAAACGGGGTCGACTACGGGACGAAGGCGAGATCTGGATTGATGCGCGCGCAGATGACGAGCTCTTCGGTTCGCCGCGGCTGGGTTGAGGCGGGCGCAACGGGCGCCAGGCTGCAACAGGCGACGGCCGGCGTCTGCCTTCCTTCGCATCGCTGCGTGCAGGTCACCTGATCTCGGCGGGGGACTTCCTGGGCGCCGGCTTGCCTTGCTGCGTTGGGCAGATGCCTTGAATCTGCACCAGGATGATAGGGGAATCGCGATTCCCCAGGGATATTTCCGGATTTTCGAGAGTGGGGCGGGTTGGAAGGCGTATGGGATCGCCGCGGACGTGGCAAATCGCCGTTTAGAGAGGCTCGGCGCGAAAACAGGAAGGGGACTCGCGAGTCCCCTTCCTGTTTTTCGGCCGAAGATATCTGGGGGTGAAAAATTGCGGGGGAATTGCGATTCCCCAGTCATTTTCCGGGCATCAGCCGTATCGAGCCCGCCCTCTGCGTCAGATTCCGAGCCCGGTACGAGCAGCACCAACGATTACGACGCCCACTCCGCAAACAAACCCTCCTTCGCGCGAAGCTCATCGTCTACAGCGTGAAGATCACTCCCGCGCGGAAGAATTGAACCGCGTGCCGGTAATTAGTCGCTCTGCAGATCGTGCCGCTCGATCCCGATGGCGTCGGGCTCACGCGCGGAACGGCCACAAGCCGCCACTCGCCGCCCGCGCGTAGCGGCGCGCCGGCGCGGTGGGGCGACGGCTCAGGCTGGCGCGCCGGAGTGGAAGCGGAACGCCTCGTCGGGTTGGGTGGCGAGCTCGGCCTCGCGGGCGGCGATGGACTTGAGCCGGCTCGCGGACTCCGCGTCGCCCTCAGACGTATCGATCGCGTGAGCCAGGTCGAGGTACAGCTCGAAGTGCCGCGCCTCGGAGCGCTCGAGCGTGGCATAGAACTCCGCAAGCGGCTCCTGCAGCCGCGGAACCAGCAGCCGGAAGCGCTCCGCCGAACGCGCTTCGATCAACGCACCAATCAGCAGGAGATCGAGTTTCCGCCCCGGATCCGCCGTGCGCATGGTCGCGCGCAGACCGGCGCCGTATCGGCCCGGCTTCTGGCGGATGTACGGCACGTCGAGCGTTTCCATCATCCGCTGCACCTGCTCGAAGTGACGCAGCTCCTCGCGCGCCAGGCGGGACAGCGCGCCGGTGAGCTTGCGATCCTCGGGGTACGCAAACATCAGGGACAGCGCGGTCGAGGCGGCCTTCTTCTCGCAGTTCGCGTGATCGACGAGCAGCTCGGGCCAATGGGCGACGGCGTAGTCGACCCAGGCGGGAGGCGTCGGAGCCAGCAGTATCGTTTCGACGGAGTTCATGGTGATGCTTGTTCGGTGAGGCCCTCGATCGCCGGGCGGCTCGGATCGCGCAGTCCCGGTTCGAGCCGCCCGGCGATCGAGGGCTTCCGGGAATTCTACGCCGCCAGATCCTCGGAAAGATGCTGCCGCGCGGCCTCCAGAATGGCTTCGGCGGCCGCGGCCGCGCTGGGATAGCGCTCTGCCGGCGTCTTCGCGAGCAGCCGCGACACCAGCGGCTGAAACACCTGCACCTGCGGCGGCAACGGCGGAATCGGCGCCTTCCGGTGCTTGTAGATGATCGCCATCGGATTCTCCGAGACGTACGGCTTCTCGCGCGCAAGCATCTCGAACAGCATCACGCCGAGGCTGTAGAGATCGCTGCGCGCATCGATCGGCTCGCCATGCCCCTGCTCCGGGCTCATGTAGTGGGGCGTGCCGAAGATCGTGCCGTGATCCGTCACCTCCATCGCAAGCGCCGAATCCTTCGCAAGCCCGAAGTCGATGAGGGCAAGCGTGCCATCGTCCCGAAGCATCACGTTCCCGGGCTTGAGATCCCGATGCAGCACGCCGGCGTGGTGAATCCCCTCGAGCACGCGCGCGATCTCAAGAGCGGTCCGCAGCGCATCCTTCGGCGAAAGCTCGCTCCGCATCCGCCGACGCAGGTCGCCCGCGCGGAAGTACTCCATCACCAGATAGGCGTGCTGGTCGCTAACACCGAGATCGTGAAGGCGCACGACCCCAGGATGCCGGATCCGCTGCACGATCTCGTATTCCTGCAGGAATCGCCGGAAGGACGAATCGAGATCGTTCTGCGTCTGCTGATCGCGCGCGACTTTGAGCACGACGAGCGCCCCCGCCTGCTCGCTCTCAGCGAGATACAGCTCCGAAACCGGTCCCGCCGCGAGGCGCCGAACACGCCGATAACCACGGATGAACGCCTCACCGAAGCGCTGCGCTTCCTTCGCTTCGTCCGAAGTGCGCCAGTCCGCACGCGCTCGCATCTGCTTGCCCGCAGCGCTGGCAAGCGCATCGAGCAGCTTCGGGTGATCGATCTTCGCCTTGCCGAGCGCTGCATGCGCGCCGAGATCGAGCGCCAGGCGCGCCTCGGCGTCGTCGCTTCGCTCGCTCAGGAAGATCACGGGCGCGAAGCGCGGGCGGGACACGAAATCCTTCACCCACTCGATGCCGCGCCCGCCGGGCCACTCATGAGCGACGATGACGGCATCGAATCCCTGCGCCACGTACTCCGGCGCGGGAAGCGGATGAAGCACGGGACTCGAGACGACGAGCTCGGCATCCGGCCAGCGGCAGGTCAGGTGGTGCCGTATCAGCGCGCAGTAGCGCGCGTCGTCTTCGATCATCAGCAGCCGCATGGGCCAGAGCGCCTGTTCCGGGACTTGCCCGCGTTACCTTGCCGCTTCGGCTGTTCCATGTGGCGGCATGGCGCGGGATTACATCACGCGAAGGGTCCGGGCGTCACGGGCGTACCGCGAAAGCTTCGGCTGCCTCACGCCCCAGTTTCAATCCGATGACGATGTCTCCGACGTTCGTCCCGGTCGGGCCGGTGTGAACGAGGTCACCGGCCGCGGCAAGCGCGGTGCCGGAGTCCGCGCGCTGGAGGCTGTCCTGCACGTCCATTTCGGAAAGCGCCACGCGAGAGCACGTCTCGCCGTCCACCAGCGCGCCGGCATCGGACGTCACGCCATCCGTCCCGTCCGTGCCCGCAACGAGCAGGAGCAGGTTGTCATGGCCCGCGATGATCCTCGCCGCAGCGAGAGCGAGATGCTGGTTGCGACCACCCCGCCCCGGATTCTCCGGAAGCTGCACGGTGGATTCGCCGCCCCACACGCACACCTGGTACTGGCTCATGTGCAGCTCGTGCGCGAATCTCACGGCGAGCCGCTCGGCCGCGCCGTCGAACACGCGCGCGTCGTCCGAGACCGAGAGCCCACGCTTGCGAGCCTCGACCCGCACGCGCTCCATTGCATGATCGATGGACGCGACGATCGTGCGCTCGACCCGATCCCCCTCTCCGCCCGGCCCCATGAGCCCGGAGCCGATGACCGCGGGGTCGTGCCCCGGCACATCCGAAATGAAGAACGCCCGCGCGGGCCTACCGGCGAGACGGGCCGCGAGCCTGCCGCCCTTGATCTGCGAGAGCTGCGCGCGCTGCGCATTCAGCTCGACGATGGACATGCCGCTCGCAAGCCCGCGCGCGTTGAGCGCGGTGAGCTGCGCGAAGGTCGCGCCGGGCACGAGCGATTCGACGAGGCTCGAAGCGCCGCCCGAGATGAGGAACAGCGGCTCGACGTCCGGCGGCAGCTCGTCCACCCATCGAAGTAGCCTCTCGCCCGCCGCAAGCGAGCGATCGTCCGGCATCGGATGCGCGCTCTCGATCACCTCGATGTTGGGAGAGGTGTAGAGCTGGGGAGCGACGTGATCGTCCTTTGTGATGACGAGCCCGCGTGCGAGCGATGCGCCGAGCGCGTCCTGCGCGCCGAGCATCATGGCGCTCGCCGCCTTGCCGATCGCCGCTGCCCAGACCGGAGCGCGCGGGACCTCGTCCGCGACACCCGCAACGACGCCTTCAGCGCCGCCCGCGGCAGATGCGCCAGTGTCGATTGAGGTGCCGGCACCCGCGTCCGCAGATGTGGCAGTGCCAGCCGCGCCATGCGCTGTTGTCGCAGGGGCGCCGCGCTCCCTCGCACTCGTCAGCGCCTGTTTGACGCACAGCCGCCCGTCGACGCTTTCCAGCGCCGCGCGAAACAGCTCAAGAAGGATCTTCCGCCGCGGGTCGCTCCGACCGGATGCGGGTTCTACGATTTCACCAGCCACCGACGTTCACCCACCGCCTCGCCGGCGCGCATGCTGCCACGAGTCGGGAACAGCGGCGAATGAATTAGCTCTTCCGGACCACCTTCAGCGGGCTGCGGCCTTCCCGCCGCAGAGCCTTCGCCTCGTCCGACCGTTCGCTCTGCAGCCGCTCGAGGTACTCGGGAGTGATGTCACCCGTGACGTATTCGCCCGAGAAGCAGGATGTGTCGAATTCGGTCACCTGCGCATCGTCGTGCTTGCAGGCGGCCACGAGGTCGTCCAGATCCTGGTACACCAGCCAGTCCGCACCGATGAGTCGAGCGACCTCCTCTTCCGTGCGACCCGCAGCGACGAGCTCGCTCGCCGCAGGCATGTCGATGCCATACACGTTCGGGAAGCGCACCGGCGGCGCCGCCGACGCGAAGTACACCTTGCGGGCACCGGCCTCGCGCGCGAGGTCGATGATCTGCGCGGAGGTCGTGCCGCGAACGATGGAGTCGTCCACGAGCAGCACGTTCTTCCCACGGAATTCCAGGTCGATGGCGTTCAGCTTCCGCCGCACAGATTTTTCGCGCTGCTGCTGCCCCGGCATGATGAACGTGCGGCCGATGTAGCGGTTCTTGATGAACCCCTCGCGATACTTGAGACCCAGGCGCTGCGCGAGCTGCAGGGCGCTCGTGCGGCTCGTGTCCGGAATGGGGATGACCACGTCGATGTCGTGGTTCAGGCCGCGGCGCTCGATCTGGTCCGCGAGCTTGTCTCCCATGCGCATGCGGGCGCGATACACGGAGATGTTGTCCATGATCGAGTCCGGGCGCGCGAAGTACACGTACTCGAAAATGCAGGGCGTGTGGCGCACGGTGGCGACGAGCTGCTGCGAGAACAACCGGCCCTGCTCGTCGATGAACACCGCTTCGCCGGGACCGATGTCGCGCACGAACTTGAAGCCGTTGCCGGTGAGCGCGACGCTCTCCGAAGCGAGCATCCATTCGGGATGCTTGTTCGTGTCCCTGCGGCCGAGCACGAGCGGACGAATGCCGTTCGGATCGCGGAAACCGAGAATGCCGTGACCGATGATCATCGCCACGACGGCGTAACCGCCGCGGCAGCGGCGATACACCGCGTTCAGTGCGGCGAATACGTCCCCCGGCGTCACGCGCGGCGTACCCACGCGCTGCAGCTCCGACGCGAAGACGTTCAGCAGAACTTCCGAATCCGACGTGGTGTTGAGGTGCCGGCGGTCCTCGCGGATGAGGACTTCCGCAAGCTCGGCGGCGTTGGTGAGGTTGCCGTTGTGAGCGAGCACCATTCCGTATGGCGCGTTCACGTAGAACGGCTGGGCTTCGCTGATGCCGTCGCACCCGGCTGTGGGATATCTCACGTGGCCGATGCCGACGTTGCCCCGCAGCTCAAGCATGTGATCCTGGGTGAAGACGTCCCGGACGAGGCCACTGCCCTTGCGGGAACAGAGCTCTCCGGCGTCCGACGTGGCGATGCCCGCGGCGTCCTGCCCACGATGCTGGAGCATGGTGAGCGCGTCGTAGAGGCGTTGATTGACCGGTGACGTGCCAACGATTCCGACTATTCCGCACATAGCATCAGCCCCCTCACCTCAGATCTTTTCCAGCGTGTCTCCGACGAGCGTACGCAGGCCCGACGCGACGCCTTCGCCGAACGGCATGAGCTTCGAGCCCTTCCACCAGGGCTCGGCTTCGAGCCGCAGCAACTGGCCGAGGATCACGAACACGCCCAGAAGGACGACGCCGCGCGCAAGGCCGAACAGGAAACCCAGGAACTTGTCCATGCCGCTGAACAACGACAGGCGCACGAAGTAGGACAGCACTGCGCCGACAATCATTCCGGCGAGCAGCACGAGCAGGAAGATGATGGCGCGAGCGGCCCAGATGTTGACCGGCGGATCCTTCAGCAGACCGCCGAGCTTGGGCGCGAGACTGTCCGCGAAGCTCCAGGCCAGAAAGATCGCCAGGACGAGGGTGGCAAGCGCGACCGCCTCGCGCAGGAAACCGCGGACGGCGCCAATGATGGCTGAGATCAGGACAGCAAGGATTACCAGGTAGTCGGCCAGATTCATCGGCGCTCGCGAATCGCGCGTGAAGGCTTCGCGCGCGGCGCGGATTGTACCGGAGCCGGTTCGGGGCGTGGGTCAGGATATTTGACAATTGAAGGTGTGCCGAGACGGGTCTGTGACGCATGCCGCCTGTCAGCCCACGGAAGGCCTCAGTCGCCGGGCGGCTCGGAATGCTTTCCCCAATGGGCTGCTGCCTCGGTATGCGCCCGCTCTCATTGGCCGGGCGGCTCGGCATCAGTCCGGTTCTGAGCCGCCCGGCGACCGAGGGCTTCCGGGCACCCGGCTCAGGGCCAGGCGACAACCGACCCCGCGTACCCGGCGGCCCGCAGCTTCGCGCCGAGCTCCACGGCGGCCGGGCGGGTGGCCTCGGGGCCGACGCGAACCCGATACAGGCGCTTTCCGTTCGCGGACGTTTCATTCACGGATACCGTGTAGCCTTTACCCTTCACCTGCTTCGCAAGACGATCCGCGTTGTCGCGGCTTGCGAAGACGCCAAGCTGGACGCCCCAGCCCTTCGTCGCCTTCGCGTCGCTCGCGGCGGAGCGCTGCGACTCGCCGCTCCGGGCCGGTTCGGCGCTTCGGGCGGATTCAGTGCTCCGGGCGGATTCGGTGCTCCGGGCGGATTCGGTGCTCCGGGCGGATTCGGTGCTCCGAGCCGAGTCGCTACTCCGGGCGGCAGGCTCGCTGCCCCGAATCGATTCGCTGCTCCGGGTCGACTCCGCGCTTCGCGCGTTACCCGATGCGCCAGTGCTGCTCGCAACCTTCGCCGACGAGGCGCTGGCCTCCGTCCGCTGAGGCGTGCTCGACGCGGCCGGCTTCGAACGCTGCACAGCGTTCGGCCCGAACGCGCTGCGAGGCTGATCGTCCTCGACGGTGGGCGACGCCACGCGGGCAGCGTTGCCATCACCCTTCGCATCTCCGGCGCTGGCACCCTGAGCGGCGCCGCCTCGAGCACCCGCAACGGCAGAGCCCGACGCGTCCGAAGGAACATTCGCCCTCGTCCCCGCACTCGGCCGCGTAACGCTTTCAATGGCACCCGCGTCCTCAGCATCCGGGACGGCGACGCCCACCGGCTCATCCGTCACCACCGTGGGCACAGTTCGCGGTGCCGTAGCACGGCGCGAGGCGTCCTCCGCCAGATCGATGGTGTACGTGCGAAGCTGAGCGCTGTCCTCCTCGCCTTCCGCGCGCATGGTGTAGTGCTCAGGCCCCGAGAGCAGCTCCGGCACAAGCAGTACCAGCACCGCGACGAGGATGATGGCGCCTGTGAGCCTCTCCTTCACGCGAGCGACCAATGTGAGGGGCGAATGGAGGAAATCAAGCGCACTGTGGCCTTGCGTCTTCCGGCGTTGACGGCGCAGCACGCGCGGCTGCTCGTCTGTGAGTATATCGGTCAGGGTCAGTCTACCGACAGGGAGCGCAGGGCCGAACCGACGATGTTGAACCCGCCGAACACGATGACGCGATCGCCGGGCCTGGCGAGCGCCTTCGCCCGCGCGAAACCCTCGTCCGCGGACTGAGCAAGCTCGACGGAGGGACCCGTCAGCTTCATCCGCGCTGCAAGGGCCTGTGCCGGCAGGCCGCGCGGCTCGTGAATCGTGCTCACGATCCAATGGTCCACGTACGGTTCGATGAGACGGGCGACGGCCTCGCTGTCCTTGTCGCCCAGAATGCCGACGACGGCATAGGTCTTGCCGGACGGCCGCGTCGCGGCCAGGTGGTCCGCGAACACACGAGCGGCCGGCTCGTTGTGCGCAACGTCCAGAATCCATTCCACCGCGCCCGGCACCGAGTGGAATCTTCCGCTGAGCTTCACGTTCCGCAGCGCGCTAGTCATCACCTCACGGGTGAGCTGCTGCGCGAACCCGAGCGCCTCGACCGCGGCGATCGCGGTGGATGCGTTCCGATACTGGATGGAGCCACTCAGCGCCGAAGGCGGCAGCGCGTCCATCGCGATGAATGGCCCGCGATAGCTCCAGCTGTCCGGTTGTACGGTCCAGCCGAAATCCTTCTCCGCCACCACCGGGCGCGCACCGAGCGTAGTGATGACTTCGAATACGGACGCGGGCATCTCCTTCGCGCCGAGCACCGCTGGCCGGCCGGACCGGAAGATGCCGGCCTTCTCGCGACCGATGGCATCCAGCGAGTCACCAAGCCAGTCGCGATGGTCTAAACCGATGGACGTGACGACGCCGACATCGGCATCCAGCAGATTCACGGCATCGAGCCGACCGCCGAGCCCGACTTCGAGCACCGCCGCGCCGACCTTCGCGTCCTTGAAGAGCAGCAGCGCCGCGAGTGCGCTGAACTCGAAGTAAGTGAGCGTCGTGTCCCCACGCGCAGCTTCGATGCGATCGAACGCGTCGACGAGCGCAGCATCTTCAACCTCGGCACCGCCGATTCGAATGCGCTCGTTGTAGCGAACGAGATGAGGAGACGTGAAGACGCCCGTGCGAATCTCCATCGCCTGCAGAAGCGCTTCGCAATGCGCGACGACGGAGCCCTTCCCGTTCGTGCCGGCGACCGTGATCACGGGATAGCCCGCCTTGTCCACGCCAAGTGCGCGGGCGACCTTCGACACGCGGGCGAGCCCCAGATCGATGCTTTTCGGGTGCACCGAATTCTGCAGCTCGAGCCATTCGTCGAGCGTTCGCATTGTCCGCGGAACCCCTGCTGTCAGGTCGCGGGAGACGAGGCGGTGGCAGCGGCGCCAGTTGCTCCGGCGGCGGCATTCGCCGGCGCGGAATTGCCTTGGGGCGGCGGCGGTGCGGGCGGCAGCTTCATGAGGATGCGAAGCACGGACGACACGCGATCCCGCATGTCCCGCCTGTCCACGATCATGTCGAGCGCGCCGTGCTCCAGCAGGAACTCGCTGCGCTGGAAACCTTCGGGCAGCGTTTCGCGCACGGTTTGCTGGATGACGCGCGGACCGGCGAAGCCGATGAGCGCCCGCGGCTCGGCGAGGTTCAGGTCCCCGAGCATCGCAAGGCTCGCGGAGACGCCGCCGGTGGTCGGATCCGTCATCACGGAGATGAACGGCAAGTGAGCCTGCGCGAGGCGCGCAAGCGCGGCGCTGGTTTTCGCCATCTGCATCAGCGAGAAGAGCGCTTCCTGCATACGCGCACCGCCGGTGGCGGAAAAGCAGATGAGCGGCTTGCCGTGCTCGATGCAGTGGTCCACGGCGCGCTTGAAGCGCTCGCCCACGACGGAGCCCATGGAGCCACCGAGGAAGCGGAATTCGAAGGCGCAGGCCACGATGTCCAGCCCGTTCACCTTGCCGGTGAGCACGACCAGCGCGTCTTTCTCGCCGGTGGCCTTCTGCGCCTGAGAGAGGCGGTCCTTGTAGCGCTTGCTGTCGCGGAACTTCAGCGGGTCTTCCGGCGAGATGTTCGCGCCGATTTCCACGCCGGTGTTCGCGTCCAGGAACGACTCGAGCCGCTCGCGTGCGCCGATGCGCATGTGATGGCTGCACTTCGGGCAGACGTAGAGATTGCGCTCAAGCTCCGCGCGATACAGCACCGCGTCGCAAGCAGGGCACTTGATCCACAGGCCTTCGGGGACCGACCGCGTGCGGCGCTCGGTCTTGATGCGCGAAGGCATGATCTTTTCGAACCAGGACATCTTTCGGTATGAGCCTCCCGGAGGGAGCGGGGATGATACCGGAACGCCCATACGGCGTTGTGCCGGGCCTTGAGGGCGCCTCCTGAGCCCCGTCGGGCGGGTTTACGGCCCCTTGTGGATGACCGTGGCTGCCAGCGGAACCGGGGACGGCGGGGCTAGCGACGGCGGTGCGCAGCCCTGCGCACACCGCGCAGAGCGGCGCCTCAGTGCTGTGCGGAGTTCGGGAGCCATCGGGTTCGCGAGAGCCGCTTCGAAGTGAACCCTCGATGGCGCGCGCCCCGGAACTCGCAAGGTCTCCCGCCGCGTCCCGCCTCCGTCTGCGCCGACCCTAGCCCATTCCCGGCGGCATCGCCGAAGGCTGCGACGTCGGCCGAGTGGGGAGCCCGAACACTTCTGGGTAATCCACCGCCCAGAAGTAAAGCCCCTCGGCCGGCGCAGTGACGTGCCCACGCGTGCGGTCGCGCGACTCCAGTACCTCCTGCGCCCAGGCAGGCGCCCGCTCGCCCTGCCCGATCGCGATGAGGAGCCCCGCGATGTTCCTCACCATGTGGTGCAGAAACGCATTCGCCGTCACCTCCATCGTGACGAAATCGCCGCTGCGCGCGACGGTCAGGCGCGTCAGTCGGCGGATGGTGGACTTCGCCTGGCATTCCGACGAACGAAACGCGCTGAAGTCGTGACTGCCGATCAGGAACCGGGTCGCCGCATTCATGCGCTCATGATCGAGCGCGCGATGAATATGCGCCGCACGCTTCTCGACGAGCGCCGACCGCACGTTCCGATTGAAGATGACGTACCGGTACGTGCGCGACTCCGCCGAATACCGCGCATGAAAGTGCGCTGGAACCGGCAACACCCACGCGACGCTGATATCCCGCGGCAAGTGCGTGTTCGCACCCAGCGTCCACCCACGCAACGGCCGCACGGCATCCGAATCGAAGTGCGCCACCTGCAGCCGCGCATGCACACCCGCATCCGTGCGCCCCGCACACACAAGCGAAACCGGCGAATCCGCGACGCGACTGAACGCCGCCTCGGCGCACTCCTGAATCGAAGCCACGCCCGGCTGCTGCGTCTGCCACCCCGCATACGCAGTACCGTCGTACTCCAGCCCTACCGCAAACCGCGCCACACACCCCTCTAGTCGTCAGCTTTCAGAACTGCCCAACGCCTGCGCACGCGCCCAACGCCTGAATGAAAAAGGCCGCGTCAGAACGCCTGACGCGGCCTATCTTGAGCTTTCAGCCGACGCGAATCAGCCCGGGAGCGACTCCAGCAGCCGCTGCGCTTCCTGCTTCTGCGCGAGCGACCCTTCGGTCATCACTTCCTCGAGGATATTGCGCGCCCCTTCGGGGTCGCCCATGTCCATGTACGCGCGAGCGAGATCGAGCTTCGTGCCGACTTCGCTCATCGTCACCGGCTCCAGATCCGGCAGCGCGAGGTCCTCCGACGACAGCTTCTGGGTCGCCGTGAACGCCGCATCCGGCACGGTGGCCGTTCCGACATCCAGATCCAGACCTGCCCCAGAGCCGTTCATGCCGTGATGAGCGGCGGCCGGCTCGTCGACATCGTTGAAGTTGAAGTCGAGATCGCTGTCCTTGATGCCCGCGAGGCGCGAGGTGTCCGACCCGTCGCCGTTCGTGTAGCCGGAGATCGTCTGCGGCGGCATGGTCTGGTCGAGGTCTTCCCCGTTCAGGTTCCAGGCGCCGGTCGAGGCGATCGCCGTGGCGTCCGGATCCTTGAGACCGCCGCGACGCTCGGCTTCGTCCATGATGCGACGTGAGCGTTCGTCGAGACCCGCCACGAGCGTGGGGGCTTCCTGCGTGGCCGAGCTGCCGGGCGCATCGTCCAGCGCATTGAGATCGAGGCCGAGGTCGTCGATCGCGAGCTCCGCGGTCTGCTCCGCAAGGCCGCCCTGCCGCATGGCCGTTTCGACCTTCTGGCGAATGGTGGGCTGCGCGCCGTTGCCGTACAGCGCCGGCTGCTCGACCGTGGGCGCTTCGAGATCCGCGCCGTACTGCTGAACGGTGGGCGAGTTGTCGCCGCGCAGGTTCTGCGTCATCTCACGGGTGATGCCCGTGGTGGCGTCATCCGGCGTGAAGCCGTCTTCGTGGAGCGCGAGGTTCGCATCCGTCACGGTCGCGCCGGCGCCGTTCGAATCCGATTCGCCGAGCGCGGAGCCGATGTCGAGATCGATGCCGCCGCCACCGGCCGCGGCAGCCGCCGCAGGCTCGCCGAACACGTCGAAATCCACGCGGTCCTGGCCGCCCTCGAGGTCGAGGTCCATGCCGCCGAGGCCGCCGCCGCTCGCCGCCGCGCCGCCCGCGAAGAGCGCGTCTTCGGGCGCGAGCTGCTTGCCCATGATGACGATCTTTTCCCACTCGCCGGGAGCCGAGTCCTCGCGCGTCTCGGCAAGCTCGCGCGCGGTCTGCAGGAACTGCTCCTTGTTGCCCCACACGAAGAAGACTTCGAGGAGCTTCAGCTTCAGGTCCCGACGATCCGGCTCGCGCGAGATGGCGATCTTCACGAGATCCGCGGCCTGGTCGTACAGACCGTAGGCCATGTGGAAGTCGGCTTCGGCCAGCGGATCGCCCTGATCGAGATTGATGGCGGTCTCGCTGCTGATGGTCTCGTCCGCGGGAACATTGCGCGCGGCCGGGGCCGGCGCCGCAGCTTCCGCGAAGCGCGGGCGCTCATGCGTGCCCGACTCTTCGACGAGGAATGCGTTATCGCGCGACGACGCACGCAGCGGCTGCGTGTCTCCGACGCTCTCGCCACGACCCAGCGCTTCCGCGCCGCTCGCCGCGAGACGGCTGAGATTGTCGTCAAACGCGTTCTGTTTGCGGGCACGCATGGACTTGAGGCCCAGCGCACCGAGGATGATCACTGCGAGACCCGCGAGCGCCCACCAGTACTCGATGAGCGTGTCGACGATGGAGGGGCTTTCCTCCTGCGCCACGGCGGGCGTGGCTTCCGGAGCAGGCTGCGCCTCTTCCTCTGGAGCCGGTGCAGGTTCTTCCGCTGCAACAGGCGGCGTCTCTGCCGGCGGCAGAGCTTCTTCTGCAGCAGGCGGCGTTTCGGCTTCGACAGCCGGAGGCGCAGCGGCCTCGGCCGGCGGTGCCGGCTCGGCGGGCTGCTGGCCAGCAGGCTGCTGCTGTTGAGACAGACGAGCCTGCAACTGCGCGAGCTCCGCGTTGCGGGCTTCGAGCAGTCGACGGGATTCCTGGAGTTGCGCCTCGAGCTCGCGCACGCGGCCCTGCAGCGCCTCGGTGGCAGCCGGATCCGACGGCGCACCGCCCGATGCACCCGGAGGCACAAGACGCAGACGACCCGGCTCGGAAGCGCTGTCGCCACCCGCGGAAGCGCCACCGCGCCACGACGCGTACTGGCGACGAATTTCCGCAGCCGCCTCGCTCGGAGCAATGGCAGCGACGGTTGCAGCATCCGGAATGCGGAGCACGGCGCCAGAACGCAGCACGTTCATGTTGCCGTCGAACGCCGCAGGGTTGTTCTGGTAGATCGCCATCATCCACGCGCTCGCCTGCGAGCCGCCGGAGACTTCGTTCGCGATCCCGGAAAGCGTTTCACCCGGCCGCACGGTGCGCGTGCCATCGCCGGAAACATTCGCCGCGGAAGGCGGCGCGGACGGAGTGGGACGCGACTCCGAAGGAGACATAGTAGACGGCGCGGGTGCAGGCGTCGGCTGACGCGCGATGGCGCCCTCACGAGCACCAGCACCGGCAGCGGGCGCGGCAACTGGCGCAGCCTGCTGTTCGCCCGGAGCGAACACAGGAGGATCGAGCAGCAGCGTGTACTCACGCACCGAACGGCTGCGGAGCGAGTTCACCTCGACCAGCAGCGTGAGGAACGGGTCCGTGACGGCTTGCGTCGAGCGCATCCGGATGATCGAGCGACCGTCCGGCTTCGTCTCCGTGCGGAACGTGATGTTGCCGACGGAAGTCGGCCAGTCGAGACCGTTCCGGGCGAAGAGCTCGCGCGAGGCCAGCTGCGCCTTGAGAGTTGCCAGCTCCTCAGGAGTGGCCCCGACCAGCTCGATTTCCGCATCGAGTGGCGTGTTGAGCGTCGACAGCAGTCGCACGTCTCCGAGGCCGAGCGCAAAGGCTGCGGACGGAAAAATGACGAGCGAGGCCAGCGCCCACTTGACCGATTTGGCGACCATCAGCACACCCCGCGGGGCAAGACCATCAATAAATATCTTTTAGAAATCAGTTGCGTAGGCAGCATTTCGCGAGCCCGCGCAAATTCGGGCGGCAGTGTAGCTCAAATGTAGTCACGTACCATAATCTCAGCTATCTGCACGCTGTTCGTGGCGGCGCCCTTCCGGACGTTATCCGACACGACCCAAAGATTAAGTCCACGATCAGCGGAAATATCTTCACGGATTCGCCCGACATAAACTGTGTCGCGGTTCGCCGCTTCGGTAGCCGCGGTTGGATACCCCCCCGCCCTGCGCTCGTCCAGAACTGTGACGCCCGGCGCGTTTTTCAGAAGTTTCCGGGCTTCCTGGGCCGTGATCTTCTGCTTCGTCTCGATGTGCACGGCCTCGGAGTGGCCGTAAAACACGGCGACCCGGGCGGCTGTGGGATTTACCCGGATGTCGGGGTCGCCGAGGATCTTGCGGGTCTCCCACACCATCTTCATTTCTTCCTTCGTGTAGCCGTTGTCCTCGAACCTGTCGATCTGCGGGACGACGTTGAAGGCGATCTGCTTCGGGATGACCTGCGGCTTGACCGACCCCTGGCCGTTCATGAGCGACACGCTCTGCTGAGCGAGCTCCTCCACCGCTTCCTTCCCGGCTCCGGAGACGGACTGGTACGTCGCCACGTTGATGCGTTCGATGCCGACGGCGTCGTAGATCGGCTTCAGCGCGACCAGCATCTGGATCGTCGAACAGTTCGGGTTCGCGATGATGCCGCGCGGCTTGTACTGCGCGAGCGCCTGCGGATTCACTTCAGGCACGACGAGCGGGATGTCGTCCTGGTAGCGGAACTCGGAGGTGTTGTCGATGACGACGCAGCCCGCGGCCGCTGCCTTCGGCGCGTACTCACGCGAGACCTCGGCGCCTGCCGAGAAGAGCCCGATGTCTGCATTGCTGAAGTCGAACGTGGCGAGATCCTCGACAGGAATCTCCTTGCCGTGGAACTCGACGTTCTTGCCGATGGACCGGTTGCTCGCAAGCGGATACAGCTGCGAGACGGGGAAGTTGCGCTCCTCGAGGACGCGAATCATCGTTTCGCCCACGAGGCCGGTTGCGCCGACGACGGCGACTCGGAAGGATCTGTTGGCGTTCATGAAATCAGGTTCGCCTGGTGATGTTCGGCGTTGCGGAAACGACATCCGCGTTCTGCCCGCGGTGTCGCAGGTAGTGATCCATCAGCACGATCGCGAGCATCGCCTCCGCGATGGGCGTGGCCCGCAATCCTACGCACGGATCGTGACGGCCAGTGGTGACGACATCCACGGTCTCGCCCGCAACGTTGATGGTTTCGCCCGGCACCGTGATGCTGGACGTCGGCTTCAGCGAAACGTGGACGACGACGTCCTGTCCCGATGAGATACCGCCGAGGACGCCGCCCGCGTTGTTGCTCTTGAAGCCCGTGGGCGTGAGCGGATCACGATGCTCGCTGCCCTTCTGCTCCACGGCCCGCGTGCCGGCGCCGATCTCGACAGCTTTTACCGCGTTGATGCCCATCATGGCGTAAGCAATGTCCGCATCGAGACGATCGAACACGGGCTCGCCAAGCCCGGGCGGAACCCCGGCGGCAACCACCGTGACGCGCGCACCGATGGAGTCGCCCTCTTCGCGGATCTTCCAGATCAGCGCCTCAAGCTCCGCGATTCGCGCGGGGTCGGGGCAGAAGAACGGATTCTCGTACGCGAACGAAGGCTGAACGGGATCGAGCGTGAGCGAGCCGATCTTGCTGAGGTACCCGTAGATGTTCACGCCGAGCCGCTGCGCGAGATATTTGCGCGCGATGGCACCCGCCGCGACTCGCATGACGGTTTCGCGCGCGGACGAGCGGCCGCCGCCGCGATAGTCCCGAAAGCCGTACTTCTGGTTGTACGTGTAATCGGCGTGGCCGGGGCGGAAACGGTCTTTGATCTTCTCGTAGTCGCGCGAACGCTGATCCGTGTTCTCGATGAGGATGCCGATGGGCGTGCCGGTCGTCTTGCCTTCGAACACACCGGAGAGGATGCGCACGGCATCGGCCTCGCGGCGCTGGCTCACGAAGTGCGAGGTGCCGGTGCGGCGACGGTTCACGTCGCCCTGCAGGTCCGCTTCGGAGAGCTCCAGGCCCGGAGGACAACCGTCGACGATGCAGCCGAGCGCGGGCCCGTGGCTCTCGCCGAAAGTCGTCACCGTGAAGAGCTTGCCGATCGTGTTACCGGACATTCGTCGTTCCTGTGTGCATCAAGCAGCCGCCGCACTGCCCGGAGGTTCCGGGCCGCCCGGCGACTGAGCGCTTCCGCCCTCCGAGCCGCCCGGCGATTGAGGGCTTCCCGCTCCGACGTCCGATGCCGGAGAGCTTGCCGCCGCCAGCTGCTCGGCCGTGAGCAGAAACACTCCACCGCCGCCACGCTCGAATTCGAGCCACGTGAACGGCAGCTTCGGGTAGGCCCGGCGCACCGCCGTTTCGGTGTTGCCCACCTCGACGACCAGCACGCCGCGCGGCTTCAGGTGTCGGCCGGCTTCACTCAAGATCACCCGGACGGAGTCGAGCCCCGATCTGCCCGCGGCAAGCGCTACCCGCGGTTCGTGGCCGTATTCGGGCGGAAGACTTCGCATCTCCTCGCTACCGACGTAGGGCGGATTGCTCACGATGATATCGTAGGTCTTCCCGTCCAGTGCGCTGAAATGATTGGAAATCAGGAGCCGGACACGCTTGTTGAGGCGGTGCCGGCGCACGTTCGACGCGGCCACTTCGAGCGCTTCGGGCGAGATGTCGGAGGCATCGACCTGCGCCTTCGGAAACGCAGCGGCGCAGGCGATGGCGATGCAGCCGGAGCCGGTGCCGATGTCGAGGATGTCTTTCACCTTCGAGGCATCCACCCAGGGTGCGAAGCGCTGCTCGATGAGCTCCGCGATCGGGGATCTCGGAATGAGCACGCGGGGATCGACGTTGAAGGGCATCCCGGCGAACCATGTCTGGCCGGTGAGGTACACGGCGGGGATGCGCTGGAAGATGCGACGTTCGATGAGGGACTCGGCGCTCTCCCGCTCTTCGCGGGTGACCTTCTTGTCGTAGATGCGGGGTGTGAACTGATCGGGGAGCTTGAGTGCGTGCCACACCAGCGCCGCCGCGTCGTCGATGGCGTTGTCCGTTCCGTGCCCGAAGAACACGCCCGCGCGATCGAGGCGCTTCGCGCCCCGCTCGATGAGATCCCGTACGGTAAGGGACGCAGCCCGTCGAGGGGCGGCGGCCCGCTTACTGCCGCCCCTCGGTTCACTGCTGCCCGTCGGCTCACTACCGCTCCTCGGCGCGGCGCCCTTGCGAGCCGCACCCTTCGCATAGCTCGCAGGCCAGCTCGCACGCTTCCCGGTCGCGACGGCGCGCAGCGCCGAACGCTTCCCACCCGCGCCGGAGCGCGGGGCCACTCGCTTCTTACCCGCGACCGCGCGCTCACCCGAACGCTTGCCGGCGGCGACGGCGCTCTTCTTCGAATTCTTCGCGCCTCTCGCGCCGGCTCGAGGCGTTGCCTGGGCGGCTGCGGTTCGCGGCGCGGACCGGCGCGTGGCAGCCGGCTTCGTCGCGGTCTTCTTCCGCGGCGCCTTGCGCCCTCGTTTCGCCTTGCCCCCTCGTTTCGTATGGGATACTTCGCTCATGTCCAAACTGCGATCTAACTTGTTGTGGGTGGTGCTCGCCGTACTGGCGGCGGGCGGGGGCGTGTGGGTGGCCAAACGCACCAGCGACCAGGCTCCGCAGCTTACAAGCGGCACGTGGCTTCCGCAGCCTCGCCCGCTGTCCGGCTTCACGCTCACGGACGAGTCCGGTCAGCCGTTCACGCCGGAAAACCTCAAGGGTCACCCCACTCTCGTCTTCTTCGGCTTCACGCACTGCCCCGACGTGTGCCCCACCACGCTCGCGAAGCTCTCCCAGGTCGTGAAGAGCGCCGGCGTGCCCAATCTCAAGGTGCTGCTTGTCAGCGTGGACCCCGAGCGGGATACGCCAGAACAGCTCCAACGCTACGTTCATGCCTTCAACCCGGACTTCCAGGCCGTCACCGGCAAGCCAGAGGACATCGAGCGCGTTGCAACCGAGTTCAACGTGGCTGTCGCCAAGGTGGACCTGCCGGGCGGCAACTACACCGTCGATCATTCCGCGGTGGTGTTCCTGCTGAACGAGCAGGGCGAGCGCGTCGCCATCTTCACTCCACCTCTCAACATCGAGCCGATCGCGGCAGACCTGCGCAATGTAGCCCCGCGGCTGCGGAGCTGATCTTCACGAATGAGCACACAAGATTCTTCCGCCCTGCCGGCAAGCGTTCCGCCGCCGCCCACGTTCGGTCAGAAAAGCTTCGTAGCCCTGCAGCACGTCCTGCCGCAGCATCTGCTCACGAGCGTGGTTTACAAGCTCACGCGCAGTCGTACGCCATTCATCAAGAACGCGCTCATCCGCAGCTTCATGAAAGGCTTCCGGCCGGACATGAGCGATGCGGTCCAGCCCGATCCGTTCGCGTACGAGACCTTCAACGATTTCTTCACGCGCGCGCTCAAGCCCGACGCCCGGCCTTTCAAGCGCGATGCGAACACGCTGATTGCGCCGGTGGACGGCACCATCGCGCAGATCGGGCGCATCGACGGCAACCAGATCCTCCAGGCGAAGGGACGGCATTATTCGCTGGAAGCGCTGCTCGCGCGTCCCAGCGACTGGACGGCGCAATTCCGGGGCGGATCGTTCGCGACGCTATACCTCGCGCCGTACAACTATCACCGCATTCACATGCCGCTGGATGGAACGCTGAGAGCGGCGTGGTACGTGCCCGGCGACCTCTTCAGCGTGAATGCCACCACCGCGGCGGCAGTGGATCGACTGTTCGCTCGCAACGAACGCGTCGTGTGCCTGTTCGAACATCACGGGCTCACGTATGTGCTCGTGCTCGTGGGCGCGTTGTTCGTCGGCAGCATGACTACCATCTGGCACGGTGAGATCACGCCGCGCCGGCCGCGAGAGCCGCTCGATCTGCCCATCAACAGCCACCGCGCGCCGCTGCTCGCGCGTCAGGGCGACGAGATGGGGCGGTTCAACATGGGATCGACGGTCGTGCTCGTACTGCCGCCCGGCACGACGAACTGGCTGCCGGAGTGCAAGGCGCTGGACCGAATCCGCATGGGTCAGCCGCTTGCCAGGATCACACGGCCGCCGGAGCCCTAAGGCTGGGCGACGTGACTGCGGACTCCGAAAGCTGGCGGCCGACCGCGACTCTCAGGATGCTGGAGTTGCGGGCCGAGGCGCTCGCCCGCACGCGGGAGTTCTTCTCCGCGCTCGGCGTGCTGGAGGTGGATACGCCGGTTGTGGTGAATGCGCCGGTGACGGACGTTCACATTCATTCGGCTGAGGTGCGCTTTCCGTCGGAGGGCGTCGCTTCCGACGAGCCGACGACCAGCGGTGCGACCAACGGATTAACAGTTCGAGCGTCATCCCCTTACTACCTGCACACGTCGCCCGAGTTCGCGATGAAGCGATTGCTCGCGAGTGGCAGCGGGGACATCTATCAGATCTGCCATGTCGTGCGCGGGCTCGAGCGGGGTCGGCAGCACAATGCGGAATTCACGCTGGTCGAGTGGTATCGACTGGGGTTCTCGCTGGAGCAGCTCATGGATGAGACCGAGGCGCTTGCCCGGCACGTGCTCGGGTCCGCCGGGGCATCCATGCGCAGCGAGCGCGTGAGCTACTCGGACGCTTTCCGCGCCTCGCTCGGCCTGGATCCTCTGACGGCGCCCATCGAAGCCCTTCGCGCCGCGGCGTCGGAAGCCGGCCTCGTCACCTCTACTGGCGCTCCTCCGCAAGGCACTGAGAAAGAGGACGCCGGCACACCGGCCCTGGCCGACGCTCGCGCGGACTCGGCTCAACCCACCGCGGAGTTAGCCCAATCCGACGCGGCCCGACACGCGGCAGGGCAAGTCGAACGGGTAGCGGTTCAGCGGGCGGCCGAGCAAGCCGAGCGGGACGAGCTTCTCGAATTTCTCATGAGCACGAAAGTCGGCCCGACGCTCGGGCGCGGCGCGCTCACCTGCGTGCATCGCTACCCTGCATCGCAGGCCGCACTGGCGCGACTGGACGACCGCGATCCCCGCTGCGCCTTGCGCTTCGAGCTCTACTGCGAAGGCATGGAGCTCGCGAACGGTTTCCACGAGCTCGCGTCGGCTGCCGAGCAGCGCGCGCGCTTCGAGCACGACCTCGCGGAGCGGCGCAGGCGCGGCTTGCCTGCGGACCGAATGGATGAATTCCTGCTGGGCGCCCTCGCCGCGGGATTGCCCGACTGCGCCGGCGTCGCGCTCGGTTTCGACCGGCTGCTCATGCTCGCGAGCGGCGCGCGTCACATCGACGAAGTGCTGCCGTTTCCGATCGAGCGGGCGTAAGCCTCACTACGGAGTCTGCCGATGAGTCATCAAAGCGCGCGCTACGAGTTCCGGGACAAGCCGGCGGACTACGCGGCCCTCGCGCGCGAGCTGGAGTCGCTGCTGGCCGGCGAGCACGACCTCATCGCCAACGCGGCGAACGCGACGTCGCTCATCTATCACGCGTTGCCGGACCTCAACTGGTGCGGGGTATATCTGCTGCGGGGGAATGAGCTGATCGTTGGGCCATTCCAGGGGAAGCCGGCTTGCGTGCACATTCCGCTCGGCAAGGGTGTGTGCGGAACTGCGGCGGCGGAGCGGCGGACCATCGTCGTGCCGGACGTGCACGAGTTCCCGGGGCACATTGCGTGCGATGAGGCGTCGCGGTCGGAGATCGTCGTGCCGCTGTTCGGGCGGAGCGCTCGCACGCAGGGCGAGGACTATCTGCTGGGTGTGCTCGATCTCGATAGCCCGAAGCTGGCGAGATTCGATGAGGACGACCGGCGGGGGCTGGAGGCGCTGGCGGCGGTGCTCGCGGGGAGCCTGAGTATCTAGGAAGCCCTCAGTCGCCGGGCGGCTCAGAAGATCGGAGTTCGAGAAAGCGGAAGCCCCCAGTCGCCGGGCGGCTCGGAGCGGAGCGGGACCTGCTGGCCCTCTCTCCTTCCGAGCCGCCCGGCGATTGAGGGCTTCTTTGTTCCGAGCCGGCCGCGCGGTTGAGGGCGCGACCCTTCGCCTTAGCTCTTGGCGCGTGAAATGTACTCACCCGTCCGGGTGTCGATGCGCAGCACTTCGCCTTCGTTGATGAACAGCGGCACGCGCACGACGGCGCCCGTCTCAAGCTTGGCGGGCTTCTGGCCGCCGGTGGCGGTGTCCCCGCGCACGCCCGGATCCGTCTCGATGACCTTCAGCTCGATGTGCGGCGGCGGCGTGACGACGAGCGGCTCGTTGTTCCAGAGCGTGACGATGCAGACCACCCCGTCCTTCAGCCACTGCGCGCCGTCCCCGACCGCGGCCTTGCTGGCCGTGTACTGCTCGAAGCTCTCCGGCACCATGAAGATGTAGAAGTCACCGTCCTGGTACAGGTACTGCATTTCCGTATCCATGACGTCCGCGGCCTCGAGCGAGTCGCCGGACTTGAAGGTGCGCTCGACGGTGCGCCCCGTCTTGAGGTTCCGGACCTTGATCCGGTTGAAGGCCTGGCCCTTGCCCGGCTTCACGAACTCGTTCTCGACGATGGCGTACGGCTCACCGTCCAGCAGAACCTTCATGCCACCGCGGATTTCCGCTGTCGTATAGCTCGCCATAGTTCTCTTCTCGATGCCGGGGCCGCAGAATGCAGGCCCCCAAAAGGGCCGCGTATGATAACGGCATCGTCCACCCCCCGCCACCCGGCAGAAATTCGTTGGCAAACCGAGATGAGTCAGGCGATTACCTCGCCTGAAGCGCTCATCCACGCGCTCGGACTGGACCCTTCGCTGGCGCACCACGCGCGCGCGGCAGCCGGGAAATTCAGCCTCCGCGTGCCCCTTTCGTACGTGCGCCGCATGCGTCGGGGCGACCCGAACGACCCCCTGCTGAGGCAGGTGTTGCCGCTCGCGGAAGAGACGGACTCCGTCGCCGGCTATGGCCCCGATCCATTGGGCGAGCAGGCCGCGCGCCGGGCGCCCGCCCTGCTCCAGAAGTACCGGGGCCGCGCGCTCATCATCGCGACCTCGGCCTGCGCGATTCATTGCCGCTACTGCTTCCGCCGCGAGTTTCCGTACTCCGAGCAGGCCGGCGAATCCACGCGCTTCCGGGAAGCACTGGATGCCATCGCGCAGGACAGCTCCATCGAGGAGATCATCCTCAGCGGCGGCGACCCGCTGTCGCTCGGCGACTCGCGCCTCGGCGCGTTGACGGATGAGCTTGCAAGGATCCCGCACATCAAGCGGCTCCGCCTGCACACGCGCCAGCCGATCGTGCTGCCTTCTCGTGTGGACGCCGGGCTCGTCGCATGGCTGCAACGGGTGCCATGGCCAACCGTGTTCGTGCTTCACGCGAACCATGCGAACGAGATCGACGAATCCGTTCGCGCCGCCTGCGCGCGCCTGCGCGAAGCGGGCGTCACGCTGCTCAACCAGTCGGTGCTTCTAAAAGGAGTCAACGACACCGTCGACGCCCTTGCGGATCTGTCCCGTGCCCTTTTCGAGGCGGGCGTGCTGCCGTACTACCTGCACGTGCTGGATAAGGTGACCGGCGCCGCACATTTCGACATGCCCGAAGCGCGGGCACAGGATCTCGCGGGCGAGCTCGCCGCGCGCATGCCCGGCTATCTCGTTCCGCGTCTCGTTCGCGAGGTCGAAGGTGCTCCCGCCAAGCTCGGACTGCCTCCGCGCTTCGTTTCAAAATGAGCGACGCGGCAAGCGTTTACCGAGGATCGAGGGATAGAATCCCGCGCCTGTAGTCCAGTTCCAGTGTGATGGAGTTCACGTTGATCGAGCAGCAGAACGCAGTCCCGCTCATCGTACTGAGCACGGCTCGCGATCCGGTCGAGCAGATCAACAGCGTGCTCCGGCGCGCCGGACATCCAGTGCACTGCACCTGGATCCCATCGCTTCGCGATCTCGGCGATGCGCTGGGCCAGCTGAATCCCGAGCTCCTGCTCTTCGTGGACACCGGCACGGACGATCTCGGTGGCGCAGCTACGGTGCGCGATCAGCTCGCGCCTTCCGTGCCGCTCATCGTCGTTGCCGAGACTCTCGACGAGGGACGCATCGCCGTCGCCATGGCGCAGGGCGCGCGGGACGTCGTCTCGCTTTCGAGTCCCGCCCGCCTGCAGGCCGTCATGGCGCGCGAGTTGCGCTCGTTCCGCCTGGAGCGCGCGCTCGAAACCACTCTCAAGTCGGCGCGCGATGCGCGTCGCCAGCTCGAAACCGTCCTCGAACGCTCGAACGACGCCATCGTGCAGGTGCAGGAAGGCATCATCGTCGATGCGAATCCGTCGTGGCTGGAGCTCTTTGGCATCGTCGCCGCGGATGGGCTCGTCGGCCAGCCGATCATGGATCTCTTCGAGGAGTCGAAGCACGCGGCGCTGAAAGGCGCGCTCGCGGCGTGCCTGCAGGGTCGATGGAGCGATCACACGCTGAAACTGAACGGCGTGCTCGCGGATGGAACCGTGCTCCCGCTCGAAATGGTGCTGACACCCGGCGAGCATGACGGCGAGCCGTGCGTACGCATGGTCGTGCCTGCACGTCCGCGCGATCAGTCAGCGCTTGCGAACGATCTCGCGGATGCCGTTCGGCGCGACCCTTCAACCGGATTCCTGTATCGCGGGCCCCTGCTCGAGGCTCTGAAAGAACGCCTCGCGACGCCCGTGCCCGGCGGCGTTCGCTACTTCGCGCTCGTGAAGCCGGACAAGTTCGCCGCCATCGAGCATGAGGTCGGCGCGGTGGCGAGCGAGATGGTGCTCGTCGAGTTCGCGAAGCTGCTGAAGGAACACCTGAACGCGAAGGACGTGGCCGGCCGTTTCGGCGGCGTGAGCTTCCTCGCCCTGCTCGAGCGCGGCAACGAGCGCGACGTCGAGGCGTGGGCGGACCAGCTCATCACGAAGTGCTCGAAGATGATCCTTCGCATCGGCGAGAAGTCGCTCTCCCTCACGTGCACGGTCGGCCTGAGCGTCGTCACGACGAGCGGCGGCGCAAGCCTCGACGATACGATCGACGATGCCATCGACGCCGCCCGCAAGGGCCGGGGCCGTGGCGGCAACCAGAGCGTCACCTCCGACAAGGCGGACAACGACGCGCGCGTGAAGTCTTACGACGCGGTCTGGGTGAAGCACATCAAGGCCGCGCTCATGGAGAACCGCTTCCGGCTCGTGCAGCAGCCGGTCGCGAGCCTGCAGGGCGACGATTCGCAGATGTTCGACGTGCTCGTGCGCATGATCGACGGCAACGGCAAGGAAGTGCTGCCGTCCGAGTTCATGGCCGCCGCCGAACGCAACGATTTGCTGAAGAACATCGACCGCTGGGTCGTCGGCGCGTCGCTTTCGTTCGCCGCGCAGAGAAAGCCGGGTTGCCTGTTCGTGCGCATGTCGAAGGACACGGTGCGTGACCCTTCCTTCCTCGACTGGCTCGACAACCACATCCGCGCGAGTCGCGCCGATCCCGCGCGGCTTTGCTTCCAGATTCCCGAGGCCGTCGCCGCAAGCCAGATCACGGAGGCGACGAAGCTCGCCGGCAACCTTCGCAGCCGCGGCTTCCGCTTCGCGCTGGATGCGTTTGGCTCCGGACGCGATCCGCTCGGGCTCCTGAATTCCTTCCCGCTGGACTTCGTGAAGATCGACGGCGCCATCGTGCAGAGCCTTGCCGCGGACCCGGACAACCAGGCGAAGGTGCGCACGTTCGTCGAGGCGGCGGATCGCCGCAAGGTCCAGACCATCGCGGAGCGCGTGGAGAACGCGAACACGATGGCCGTGCTCTGGCAGCTCGGCGTGCAGTTCATCCAGGGCTACTTCATCAACGCGCCCGAAGAGGTCGTGCTCCGCGCCGAACGGTGAAGCTTCCTTCACCCGCGTTCGTATAAACCGCGATAGTGAGCAGCGTGTCGCTGTGATTAAGGTCACGACCGCGCGCTCGCCGGCGGATTATGTTCTGCACGGGTTTTTCGAAGAGCGGGCGGAAACGGGCGGGGAATGTCCAAGCAGAAGAAGTTTTCAGCTGCGCGAGTGCGCGGCATCCTGGGGACGGCGATCGTTGCGGCGCTGGGTTTCAGCACAGGCCCCGCTGCGGCGAGCGACTACCTTTCCCGTTCGGATGTCGCCTCCTTCATCGGAAGTCTTCACGCGGAGTACGCGTTCGATCTCGATGAGCTCGAGCGAATCCTCGGCGACGCGCGGCACATTCCCAGCGTGGTCCGCCTCATTGGGCCTGCGCCGACGGTCGATGCACGTCCGGTCGTGCGCTCTTATCCGAAGTACAGGGCGAAGTTCCTCACTCCGAACCGCATCAACGCCGGTGTGCAGTACTGGCAGGAGCACGAACACTATCTTCGTCGAGCGGAGTCGGAGTTCGGGGTGCCGGCGGAAGTCATTCTCGGCATCCTGGGAGTCGAGACGGCGTATGGTCGAAACACCGGCTCGTTCCGGGTGATCGATGCACTCGCGACCATTGCGTTCGATGGTCCGCGTCGTCAGGAGTATTTCCGCGAAGAGCTGAAGGAGCTGCTGCTCCTTGCGCGCGAGATCGGGCTCGATCCGCTCGCCATGAAGGGATCCTATGCTGGCGCGATGGGGCTGCCGCAGTTCATGCCTTCGAGCTACCGGCGGCATGCCGTGGATTTCGACGGTGACGGAACCATCGACCTCGCGGGCAGCCCCGCCGATGCGATCGGGAGCGTGGCGAAGTATCTGCAATCGCATGGCTGGACGCCCGGGGAGCCGGCGAAAGTTCGCGTGCAGTTGCCTGCGGGGAGTGCGTCGGACCTTGTGTCGGGCCTGCAGCGGAGCCACACGGTTGCCGCTCTCAAGAAGAACGGCGTGAAGTTCTCTGGGACGAAGCTTCCCGAAGGGCCCTGCTCTGTCGTTGAGCTGCCGAAGCCGGGCGCTGCGTCGAGCTATATCGTCGGGTTCGGCAATTTCGAAGCGATCACGCGGTACAACCGGTCGACGTTCTACGCGACTGCCGTGCTGGAACTGGCTGATGCCATTCGCTCGGCTCGCACGCTGACGGCCGAGAACGAAAAGACTTCGCCGCCGCCAGCGTCGTAAGCGCACGCGGCGGCACGTCGGGGCGCGTTCGCGCCGCCCTGGTCCCACGACGAACCGACAGCACGTCGCGCCAGCCGCCGGGCGCGCACGGCTCAGTTGGATACGGTCGCATGCGAATATGGAGGCCATCGGAATTCCAGGGAGTCGTCCGATGCGCTCATTCTTCGTGTTCCTCGCCTTGTTTCTTGCCGCACCGGTTCTGCTGGCGCAGAACGCGTCCTCGCCGCCCCAGCCTGAGCAGAAGGCCATCCTCGTTACCGGCGCGAGCAGCGGCATCGGACGGAAGATCACCGAGCGCCTCGCTGCACGGGGGCATTTCGTTTACGCCGGAGCGCGCAAGGAAGAGGATCTGAAGGCGCTCGCCTCGATCAGGAACGTGCAACCGGTGCGCCTCGACGTCACCAGCCAGGCAGATATCGATGCCGCCGTTGCCACGATCACCAAGGCTGGCCGCGGCTTGTACGGTCTCGTGAACAATGCCGGCATTGGGACGCTCGGCCTGCTCACCACGATGTCACCCGAAGAGTTCGACCTGACGATGGCCGTCAACGTCCGCGGCCCCTACGCCGTAACGCGCGCCTTCGCCCCGTTGATCGTTGCGCAGAAGGGAAGGATCGCGACCACGGGCTCCATCTCGGGCATCCTCTCAAGCCGCGGAAACGGCGCATACAGCATGAGCAAGCACGCTGTCGAAGCGTTCGTGGACGCTCTTGCGGCCGACATGGAGTCGCCAGGTGTGCGTGTGAGCATCGTCGAGCCAGGCAACTACAACTCCGAGATTGCGAAGAACGCCATCGAGCGTGTGGGGATGGGCGAAGTCGAGCGGATGGGGGCAAGCGCAGCGCTGGCCGACCGCTCGCGGTACAAGGAGCCGGACGAAGTTGCGGACGCATTCGTGCATGCACTGTTCGACGCCAACCCGAAGCGGCGATACATGGTGGTGCCGAACGAGCGTGAAGCGGAAGTCACGATCAGGAAGCAGATCGAGGAACTGGTGCAGCTCAATGAAGGGCACGCTTACACCTACGATCGGGACACCCTCGTGAAGATGCTGGATGAGGCGATGGCGGGGGCGCGGCCGCGCGTGGAGTGACTCGCCGGCCGGCTGCGGATCGCGAGCTGACTCCTATGTCTCGGGTGTTGCGCTTGTCTCGGGTGTTGCGCTTGTCTCGGGTGTTGCGCTTGTCTCGGGTGTTGCGCATGTCTCGGGTGTTGCGCTTGTCTCGCGTCTCTCGCGTGTATCGTGTGTTTCGCTGGTTTCGCTGGCCTGGACGAGTGGCCGCCGGCGCGACATTCGCAGCCCTTTGCGCAACCGCTGCGGCTCAGTACTCGGACCGGGCTTCGGCCCCGCAGGCCAGCGTTGCCACTCCTTCCGCACGCGAAGCGCCAGCCCCCACCCGAAGCGGCCCAGGCACTAGCATCGAGATCAAGGGCGAGCGCGTCTGCCTTCGACAGCGTCCGGATGAAAGCGGACGCGTGACGCTCGACTGCGCGATAGGACTTCGCGGAGATGACGACCGATTCTACGGCCTCGTCGCCGCCTCTCCGGAGCTGCGACAACCGTTCCCGGAGATGAACTCGCGCGTCCTCGTGCGCGGCACGTTCGTTCCCGGCGAGGGCGGCCGCTACGAGATCGTGGGAGACATCGCATACACGAGCATCCAGAGCATCGACGAGCCGAAGCGCGTGACGGGGAAATACATGTGCGTCGAGCACGGCGTTCCCGGCACACCAGCCGCCGGCTGCAAGCCGATCATCGCCTCCGACGGCGGCCTCTATTGGGGCCTCGAAACGATCTCACTTGAAATGCACACGCGGGAGCTGAGTCTGACGACCGGTACTGAGCTCACCATCGAGGGCGATCTGGTCTCCAGCGTGCCGGAAGCCTGGCATCCCTGGGCCTCGATGTCGGCACCACGTCGCATCGAAGGCCTGCTCCTCGTCAGAAGCGCGCGGGAAAGACGTCATCCCGCTGACTAGCGATTCCGGGCTGCAAGCTCAACTGAGCTTCGGGATCTCCCACCGCATCTGGAACTCCAGCTCTTCCAGGCCTCCGCTGCGTTCGTGCTCGATGTTGAACACGGCAGAAGCAGGGATATGCAGGCGCTCGCCGGCCACCTGAATGGAGAAGGCGCGGCCCTTCTCCACGGCGTCGGCCAGCCTGCGCAACTTCGCAACGAACTGGGCTCGTGAGTAGACGCGCTCGAGGTCGCGAGCGCGGCGGCGTTTCTGCGCGCCGGCTGGGCGGGGTTTCTGCACGGGTGCGCGGCGGCGTTTTGCCATGTGTGTCTCCGAATGGCCCTTTCGAGATCAGCGCGCCTGCTGGCGCTGCAGGCGTTCGAGGTAGCGGTCGCGCAGCTCGGTTTGCCGGGACGTCATCTCCACGGGAACGCCGGCGATCCAGACCTGATCGGCGACCGTGGTGACTTCTAGCGGATCCCCGGACCACAACGCGAGGTCCGCGACCAGCCCTTGAGCGATGCGACCGCGCGTGGCGCCGAGGCCAAAGATATCTGCAGGCGTCGCAGTGAGGGCCGCGAGCGCGACGTCAGCGGGAAGGCCATGCGCGACGGCATTTCCTGCGAGCTGCCGGACTCGATACGGACGATGCGTCGGCGAATCCTCAGATGTGATGGCGACGCGAACGCCTGCCCGGTTCAGCAACGCCGCGTTGTCGAGCCGCGCGCCGATCTTGTCGAAATTGCTGGGCAGGTTGATCAGCGTGTCCAGCAGCACCGGAACGTTGGCGGCGGCGAGCTCGTTTGCGACGACCCATGCCTCGGCGCCGCCCGCGATCACGGGCTTCATGCCGTTCACGCGGGCGAACTCGATGGCGCGACGAATATCCACTGCGCGATCCACTTCGAACACGACTCGGCCACCGGCGAGATAGCGGCGAAGCGCTTCACGGCCGGCAGGTTGGAGCAACGCGTTCTCCCCGGCAGTACCGGGCGATCGCGTCTCTCTCACGGCCTGATCGAGCAGCATGAACTGCGACGCGCGAGTCCCTCCGGCGCGTCCCATCGCATCCGTGCTGAGGTCCACGAACAAGGAGCGACTTCCCGACAGAGCAGCGTCGAAACGACCGTCGAGCGTGACAGCCGAACCCTGCCCTGTCAGAAACACCCCGCTTTCCGCCGGCGCCAGCACAGCCCACGTAATGCCGGACGTGCGCGCGATCGGCACTGTCACCGAACGCGGATTGAACTGCGGAGTGGGATCGAACTCCGGCCGGAGCTGCATTTCATGCACTCTCATGGCGTCCTTGAGCGCCTGTTCGTTCGTGCTCGGCTCGAGCTCCACTTCCTGAAGGCCGAGCGAAGTGAGGCCGCCCCATAGGCCCGGCGTGAGTGCGCGCCCGTTCGCCTCCACGACCGTGACGCCGGCAGGGGCCGTGAGCCCGGTGCCCACGGCAGTGATTCTTCCGCCGCGCACGAGCACGTCCGCGCGCTCAAGCACGCCGCGATCCGTCACGGTGTGAACGCGGGCGCCACGAATGAGCACGTCGCCGCCGCGCGGCGTCTGAGCATGAACCGAGGACGCGCTGAAGAGCGCCGCTACGGCGACAACGGCGAACACGCCGAGCACATGACGACGCGAATGTTGCCCCGTGCGTACCACGGTTGCTGCCGAATGGGTTACCCCTTCGCCGGGTCCGCTGCCGACGTCGCGGGAATCACGGCCCCGCGAAAACTCTGCTTTCTGGAAGCTCACGGCGCACCTCCCGTCGGCTGGCCGAGCATGAAGTCGGATCTCGGTTTCACCGGAGGATTCGCGCGGTCGTACACGAGCGCGCCGTCGATCAGCACGTGTTCCGCCTGCGCGTAGACGCTGAACGGCGTGCCGTTCCACACGACCACGTCGCCCATCTTGCCGGGCTCCAACGTGCCCGTCTGGTTCAGGATGCCGAGCGCCTTCGCCGCATTCATCGTGAGCCACTTGATCGCGCGTTCCGGGGGAATCGACAGTCCCACTTTCGTTCCGTGCGCGATCGCTTTCGCGGCTTCCTGGTTGAGGCGCTGAATGCCCTCCTCCGAATCCGAATGCACGATCGCGCAGCCGTTCGGAGCTGCATCGACGAACGCGAGGTTCTCCTGGATGCCGTCGAACGCTTCCATCTTGAAGCCCCACCAGTCCGCCCAGAGCGCGCCGCAGATGCCGTTCTCGGCGAGGAGATCCGCGATCTTGTACGCCTCCACGCCGTGATGAAACGCGGTGACGCGATAGCCGAATTCCTTCGACATATCGATGACCGCCGCCATTTCCTCGGCGCGGTAACAATGCATGTGAACGAGGATCTCGCCCTTCAGCACTCCGGCGAGCGTATCGAGCTTCAGGTCGCGCTTCGGCGGCTTCGCATCCTTGTCGCCGGCGAGGCGCTTCTGCTCGTACGCTTCGAAGTCGCGCAGGTACTCCGTAGCCTCCAGCCACTGCGCGCGATAGCCCGCCATGTTGCCCATGGCCGTCTGCGGCGCCTGGTTACGGCCCCCGTACACGCGCTTCGGGTTTTCGCCGCAAGCCATCTTCACGCCGTACGGCGCGCCCGGAAACTTCATCCCCTGCGTCGTCACGGCGTCCACGTTCTTCACCACGACCGAACGACCGCCGATGAGATTCGCGGAGCCAGGCAACAACTGAAGCGTCGTGATGCCGCCAGCGAGCGCCGTCGTGAACCCGGGATCCTGCGGATGAACCGAATGCTCCGCCCACACGTTCGCGGTGACGGGCGACGTCATTTCGTTGCCGTCCGACACGCCGTTCATGCCGGGGCTCGGATACACGCCGAGATGCGAGTGGACGTCGATGAGGCCGGGCGTCACCCACTTCCCTTTCCCGTCGATGATCCGCGCGCCGGGCGGCGCCTGGAGGCCGGGGCCGACAGCGCTGATGCGGCCGTCGACGACGAGCACATCCGCGTTCTCGAGCCTCGTGCCGGTGCCTGTGAGCACGGTGGCACCACGAATGAGCGTCGGCGGGCTCTGCGGCGGCTTGTAGGTCGAGGGATAGGGATCGGCGGGGGTGGTGAACGGGCGGGCGAGTGGCACCGGCTCCTTCGAGCCGGCCTTCCTCGCGTCGCCGTCTCTGGCGGATTTATCGCCCGCGGGCTTTTCGCCCTGCGCTGGTGCGGTCGCGCATCCGGCGACCACCACAGCGCATAGCGCCACCTGAACCATTGCTCGAATCGCTCGCACAGACCCTGCGGCGCGGTGGCGCATCGACTCCATCCCGGACTCCTCCCAAAGAACGTTCGGGCGAGTCTACCGCGATCGGGAATGCGCTCGTCGCGCGGGGAGGTCGGCCGGGCGATTCAGGGCCTAACCAGCGATGCCCTCGAGGCGGTCGATCTCGCGCCAGCCGCGCATCAGCACTGCGCCGCGCTGGGCGCGCTGACCCTTGAACTCCTTGAGGTCCGCCCAGTCGAGCGTCTTCGTCTTCTCACCCGAATACAGCACGAGCTTGCCGTTCGGCGGCACGACGGCGATGGCGTTCAGCACCTCGTCGCGCGACTCCGCCTTCTTCGAGGGGATGTCGAAAATCTTGTTGCCCTTGCCCTTCGGCATCTCGGGCAGCTCCGACACCTTGAACGCCAGCATCTTCCCTTCGCTGTTCACGGCGCATACAAGCGAATCCGGCGACGGCACGAACGCAGGCGGCAGGCACAGCGACTTCTCCGGCACGTTCAGCACGGCCTTGCCGGCACGCCGATCCGTGACGAGCTCCTTCAACCGTACGGTGAAGCCGTAACCCGCATCGCTCGCCAGCAGCCAGAGATCTTCCGGCTCGCCCATGATCACGCCAACGAAGCGCGACCCGTCCGGCGGATTCAGGCGGCCCGACAACGGCTCGCCGTTGCCGCGCGCGGAAGGCAACGAGTGCGCGGGCAGCGTGTACGTGCGCCCCGTCGTATCCACGAAAATCGCGTTCTGCAGGCTTTTGCCGCGCGCCGCACCCTGGAAGGAATCGCCCGTCTTGTAGGACAGCGAGCGCGGATCGATCTCGTGCCCCTTCGCGGAGCGCACGAAACCGCCGCTCGAGAGGATCACCGTCACCGGCTCGTTCGCGATCAGCGAAGTCTCGTCGATGGCGACGGCCGCCTCGCGCTCCACGATCTTCGTGCGACGGTCGTCCCCGTACTTCTGCGCGTCCTCCGCGATCTCCTTGCCGACGAGCCTGCGCAGCTTCGCCTTGCTCTTGAGGATCGACTCGAGCTCCTCGGCTTCCGCCTTGAGCTCCTTCTGCTCCTCGCGAATCTTCATCTCCTCGAGCTTCGCGAGGTGACGCAGCTTCGTCTCGAGGATGTACTCGGTCTGCTCCTCGGAGAGCTTGAACCGCTTCATGAGGACGGGCTTCGGTTCGTCCTCGCGACGGATGATCTTGATGACCTCGTCGAGGTTCAGATAGACCGCGATGAGGCCTTCGAGGATATGCAGCCGTTTCGTGACCTTGTCGAAGCGATGCTGCAGGCGGCGCGTGACCGTCGCGATCCTGAACTCGAGCCATTCGGTGAGGATCGCCTTGAGGCCCATCACCTTCGGCCGGCCATCGAGGCCGATGATGTTCAGGTTGACGCGGTAGTTGCGCTCCAGGTCCGTCGTGGCGAAGAGGTGGTTCATTACCTCCACCATGTCCACGCGGCTCGAACGCGGCACGATCACGAGACGCGTCGGGTTCTCGTGGTCCGACTCGTCGCGGATGTCCTCCACCATCGGGAGCTTCTTCGCGCGAATCTGCTCGGCGATCTGCTCCTGAATCTTGCTGCCTGACACCTGGAACGGCAGCGCGGTGATGACGGCGTTGCCGTCCTCGAGCTCGTATGTCGCGCGCGCCTTGAAGCTGCCGACGCCCTTGTCGTAGATCTCAACGAGGTCCGAACGCGGCGAAACGATCTCGGCGCCGGTCGGCAGATCCGGGCCCTTCACGAACTTCATCAGCTGCTTCGTCGTGGCGTCCGGCTCTTCGAGCAGGTGGACGCAGGCGTTCGCGACTTCGCGCAGGTTGTGCGGCGGAATGTCCGTCGCCATGCCGACCGCGATGCCGGACGTGCCGTTGAGAAGCAGGTTCGGCAGACGCGCCGGCAGAATGGCCGGCTCTTCCAGCGTACCGTCGAAGTTCGGCTGCCAATCCACGGTGCCGTGGGCGAGCTCGCTCAGCAGCACTTCGGCGTACTTCGTGAGCTTCGACTCCGTGTATCGCATGGCTGCGAAGGACTTCGGATCGTCCTGCGAGCCCCAGTTACCCTGGCCGTCTACGATGGGATAGCGGTACGAGAACTCCTGCGCCATCAGCACCATCGCTTCGTAGCAGGCGCTGTCGCCGTGCGGATGATATTTGCCGATGACGTCGCCGACTGTGCGGGCGGACTTCTTGTGCTTGTTGCCGGCGGCGAGGCCGAGCTCGCTCATCGCGTAGATGATGCGGCGCTGGACGGGCTTCAGGCCGTCGCCGATCGCGGGGAGCGCGCGGTCGAGGATGACGTACATCGAGTAGTCGAGGTACGCCTTTTCGGTGAAGGTTCGGAGCGGCTGGCGCTCGATGCCTTCGAAGTTCAGTTCTTGTTCGTCCATCGTTTTACCGGGTTAAGGGTGGTGCGTGGCATGAACGTGTTGGCGCTTGCGGTGGCGAGCATCAAACCTGCACGTCCGCGAGGTTGCCTTTCTGCTCCAGCCATTCGCGGCGGTCGGAGGCGCGCTTTTTGGCGAGGAGCTTGTCCATCAGCTGATCGGTTTCGTCCTTGGCTTCGACCGTGAGCTGCACCAGGCGGCGGGTGGTGGGGTCGATGGTGGTTTCGCGGAGCTGGGACGGGTTCATCTCGCCCAGGCCTTTGAAGCGGGTGACCGTTGGCTTCGCGCGGGGGTTCTTCGCTTCGATTTTCTTCAGGATGGATTCGCGCTCGGCGTCGTCCAGCGCGTAGTGCACTTCCTTGCCTGCATCGATGCGATACAGGGGCGGCATGGCGACGTACACGTGACCGTTCAGCACGAGCGGACGGAAGTGGCGCAGGAAGAGCGCGCAGAGCAGCGTTGCGATGTGCTGACCGTCCGAGTCTGCGTCCGCGAGGATGCAGATCTTGTTGTAGCGGAGTGAGCTGAGGTCGCTCGAACCCGGCTCGACACCCAGCGCGATGCTGATGTCGTGCACTTCCTGGGAGGAGGCGACTGCGTGCGAGTCCACTTCCCACGTGTTCAGGATCTTGCCGCGCAGGGGCATGATCGCCTGGAACTCGCGATCGCGGGCCTGCTTGGCGGAGCCGCCTGCGGAGTCACCTTCGACGAGGAACAGCTCGCTGCGCTTTGGATCCTGGTTCACGCAGTCGGCCAGCTTGCCGGGCAGCGCGGGGCCGGCGGCGATGCGCTTGCGCACCACCTTCTGCGCCGCCTTCACGCGCTCCTGCGCGTTTTCGATGGCGAACTGCGCGATCTTCTCGCCGGCGTCCGGATGGCGGTTCAGCCAGAACGTCATGGAATCGCGAGCGTACGTTTCGACGAGCGGAGCGGCGTCGCGCGAAGCGAGGCGCTCCTTCATCTGGCCCGCGAACTGCGGCTCGTGGATCTTCAGCGAAAGCACGAAGCAGACCTTGTTCCACACGTCTTCCGGCGTGAGCTTCACGCCGCGCGGGATCAGGTTGCGGAATTCGCAGAATTCTCGAACGGCCTGCGAGACACCCGCGCGGAGTCCGTTGACGTGTGTACCGCCTTCGATCGTCGGAATGAGGTTGACGTAGCTTTCGCTGACGAAGTTCTCCGCATCCGGCGCCCAGCAGATGGCGTAGTCGATGTTGTCGTTCTCGTGCTCGGACTTGCCGAGGATGGGCTCGGACGGCAGGCGCTCCACCTTGCCGAGCTCCTCCACGAGATACGCGCCGAGGTCGCCGGAGAAGAACCACTCGTCCTTCTCGCCCGTCGCCTCGTTCACGAACTTCACGCGCAGCCCGGGGCACAGCACGGCCTTCGCTTTCAGGGTGTGCTTGAGCTGCGGGACGGAGAAGTTCGGCGAATCGAAGAATTTCGGGTCGGGCCAGAAGCGCACTTTCGTGCCGGTGTTGCGCTGGCCGACGGTGCCGACGACTTCGAGCTTCGAGGCGACTTTGCCGTCCCGGAAGCCGATGTTGTATTCCTTGCCGCCGCGCTTCACCCAGCACTCGAGCTGCTTCGAAAGCGCGTTCACGACGGAGACGCCGACGCCGTGGAGGCCGCCGGAGAACTGGTAGTTCTTGTCGCTGAATTTGCCGCCCGCGTGCAGGCGCGTGAGGATCAGCTCGACACCGCTCACTTTCTCCTTCGGGTGGATGTCCACGGGCATGCCGCGGCCGTCATCCTCCACTTCGAGGGAGTTGTCCTTGTAGAGCGTGACGGTGATTTCCTTCGCGTGGCCGGCCAGCGCCTCGTCGACGCTGTTGTCGATGACTTCGTGCGCGAGGTGGTTGGGGCGCGAGGTATGGGTGTACATGCCCGGCCGGCGCCGCACGGGCTCCAGGCCGCTCAGAACTTCGATGTCGGACGCGGTGTACGACGTGCTCATTACTCAGGTTTCGTTCGTGCGAACAGGGGCAAAGCAAGGATGGAGGGTGCGCGCTGTCAGACGCGGGGGGCCCCCCTTTGGGGCGGGGAATATAACAGAGCGGGTTTGGGGGGCGGGAAAAACACAAATCGCGTCGGCGCGTGGAGGCTCGCGTGGGGAGGTTTCGGAGAAGCGCTGGCGCACACGCGGAGGCTCACATGGGCGGGATTCGGAGTAGCGGCGTCGTGCGCGGAGGCGCACATCGGGGGGATTCGGAGTAGCGGCGTCGCGCGCGGAGGCGCACATCGGCGGGATTCGGAGTAGCGGCGTCGCGCGCGGAGGCTCACGCGAAATGGGTCCTGGCGGGCACCGGCCGGAAGACCGATCCCTCGGAGCCTCGGGCGCGCGCTGTCCTGCGCGCGCACGTGCCCGCCAGGACCCATTTCGCGCGAGCCTCCGCCTTGAGGGCGTCGTGGGGATTGCGCTGCGCTTCGGGGATACGCTTGCGTCGAGGACGAGCGAGCGAACTCGGGCCTCGTCGTTCGGAGCCGAGGCGACGTGGGCTTTCCGAGCCGCCCCGCAACTGAGGGCTGCGGATGAGTCTCGCCGAAGCTGCGACTCGCGCGTGTGTGTTACGCCAGGTCGGCTTTGAGGGAAGCTTGCACTGCGGGGGATACGGGGTTGATTTCGTGGCGGTATTGAGGGTGGTCTACGCCGAGGGATACGGAGGCGCCTGATTTCAGGGAGGCGATCATTTCGGGGGTGAGCTCGAAGCGGAGGAAATGGACGGAGGAGGTTTTTTCTTCGTTCTCGCGTTCGAGGTCTTCGTCGGCGATCGCGAACACCTTGTCGTGGCCTGCCACCTGGACCCAGCAGCGGTCTTCGATGCCCTTGAGGCGCGCGAGCTGGATGCGGCGTTCGTTTTCGTCGGGGAATTCGATGAGCAGCGTGACTTTCCAGTTCGTGCCGTCGGGGATGAGCGGGTTGTAGGCCTCCAGCTCGTCGGCGATGCCTTCGGCTTCGAAGATGCGCTCGGCGCGCAGCATCTCCTGCACCTGGTACTGGATGGTGATGCGGTCCTCGAACAGCCACATGAGGTGCGGGCCCACGCCGACCTGGCGGGAGCGCTTGTGCTCCAGCACTTTCGCCCGGATGGCCGGGCGCTCGCGGGAGTACTGCTCGAGGGAGTAGAGATCGGTGGGCTTCAGCTTTTGCATGAGGGGGTGCTCGTAAACGTCACAGGCCGTACGCGATGCGCAGCAGCTTCAGGGGATGCGTGGGAGCCTTCGCATCTTTTATGCCGCTCTCGATCTGGTGACCGGCCATGGGACAGTCGCTCGTGTAGTAGGTCGGGTTCGCGTTCTCGACGCGCGTCATCACGGGGCGGCCGATCTTCACCGAAGCGGCACGAAACTCCTTCTTCACGGCATATGTGCCGTTGTGCCCCGAGCAGCGCTCGATCACATCTACGGTGGTGTCCGGCACGAGCTTCAGGACGTCCCGTGTCTTGAGCCCGATGTTCTGCACTCGCAGGTGGCACGGCACGTGGTAGCTCACCTTGCCCAGCGACTGCTTGAAGTCGGTCTTCAGCTGGCCGGCGCGATGGCGGAGCATCAGGTACTCGAACGGATCGAAGATCCGCGAGCGCACCCGCTCCACGTCCGGGTCCTGCGGGAACATGAGCGGCAGCTCCTGCTTGAACATCAGCACGCACGAGGGGATCGGCGCGACGATGTCATACCCGTCGGCGATCACCTTCAGGAGCTGCGGGATGTTCCCTTCCTTCGCGCGTGCGACGGCTTCGAGGTCTCCCAGCTCCAGCTTGGGCATGCCGCAGCACTGCTCCTTCGCGACGAGCCGGACTTCGATGCCGTTGTGCTGGAAGACTTTCACGAGATCTTCGTCGAGCTCGGGCTCGTTGCGATTGCCGTAGCAGGTGGCAAAGATCGCCACGCGACCCGTGGTCGCGCGCACCGGGCCGGAGGACTTCGCCGCGGCGGCGGGTTCCTTTGCCGAGGCGGCTGCGGTCTCCTTCATTGAAGGCGTCGCGGGCTCGGATGACGACGCTTCCATCGCAGCGGCCGCGGCTTCAAGGCGCGCCAGTTTCTGGGCGGCAGTTTCCTTCGCCGGCGGCGTCTGCGTGACGGAGGACGTCGAGGCGACAGCCGCAGGTGCGGCGGTCTCAGGGGCTGCGGGTGCGGCGCCCGCGGTCAGCGACTCGCCTCTGCCTGCCGTCAGGGTCTCCGTCATGTCTTCAGAAGAGCCCTCCATCGCCGCAGCCGCGCGCTCGAGCCGCGCGAGTTTCTCCGCCGCGGTTTCCTTCGCGGGCGGCTTTCCGATCGCAGCGGATGCAGGCACAGCGGCGCTCATCGCGGGAGTCACAACGGGACCCGCCGCGGCAGGCGTCGGTGCGCCACCGCCGTTGGGGAGCAACCTCATGCCATTCGCATCGGGCACGGCCGATCCCGAAATGCCTGCCGTGGGAGTCGCCGACGACTGCCCGTTCGCCGTCGTTCCAACAAGCTCCTTCAGCCGCTTGCGCGCCGTGTTCGAGTGGTACTTCGGAATCGGCGCCTCGGGATGCACGCCGAGCATCTTGTCCAGCAGCTTGCGGCCCGCGGCACTCTGATTGACCGCGTTCACCACCTCGACCACCACCGGAATGCCCGCAATCGCGCCGACCTTGTCCGTCGACGCGAGCACCTGGTTTCGCAGGCTCATGCCGTGCTTCTTCGCATGCACGGCCTTCGCGCGCAGCATGAGGTGCGGGAAGTCCACGTTCCACGGATGCGGCGGAACGTACGGACACTTGGTCATGAAGCACATGTCACAGAGGTAACAGTGATCCACGACCTCCCAGTAAACCTTCTTGTCCACGCCATCGAGCTCGCCGGTCGATGAGGCATCCACGGCCTCGAACAGCGTGGGAAACGAATTGCAGAGACTGAAGCACCGCCGGCATCCATGGCAGATATCGAAGACGCGCGTCAGCTCTTTCTCGAGAGCCGCCTCGTCGTAGAACGCGGGATTCTTCCAGTCGAGGGGATGCCGTGTGGGCGCATCGAGGCTGCCCTCGCGGCCCCCGGAAACAGGTGAACTCATGCCGCCGGGCCTTTCGATGGAGGGGGACGAAACCGCAGGAAAGCGCAAAGGCCCTCAATCGTCGGGCGGCTCAAGACAGGAGAGTCGGATCTTCGTCCTGGGCCGGCCGCCGATTGAGGGCCTCCGGGTGACGGTTCAGAGCCCGTCCAGCGCCTTCTGGAAGCGGTTGGCGTGCGAGCGTTCGGCCTTCGCAAGCGTCTCGAACCAGTCCGCGATCTCGGCGAAGCCTTCTTCGCGAGCGGCCTTCGCCATGCCCGGGTACATGTCGGTGTACTCGTGGGTCTCACCCGCGATCGCGGCCTTGAGATTCAGCTTGGTGTCGCCGATCGGCAGCCCGGTGGCCGGATCGCCCACCGCTTCGAGGTACTCGAGGTGGCCATGCGCGTGGCCGGTTTCGCCTTCCGCCGTGGAGCGGAACACCGCGGACACATCGTTGTACCCTTCGACGTCGGCCTTGGCTGCGAAATAGAGATAGCGACGATTCGCCTGCGATTCGCCGGCGAACGCGTCTTTCAGATTCTGCTCGGTCTTGCTGCCTTTGAGATTCACTGCCGTTTCTCCTGATGTAGCTTCAGCCGGTGCTCGTCATGAACGTGGGACCGAAGCGGTTAGTCCAGATACTCTCGCGGGACGCGGCTTTGACCAGCGACCCGTTAGACTGGTTCTAATGTGGGGGCGAAGATTATGCCCCGCTTCGAGGGGCGTCAACGGTTCGATGGGCCAATCGCAAGAGGCCCTCAGTCGCCGGCGCGGCTCGGAGCAGGCTCACGGCAACCGTCGCGCCACTCTCCGGCAGCAGCGTCGCCATCGCCTGCGAGCTTTTCGTCTCGCCAGCCGAGCGCAAGTCTCGCCAGCTGAGCGCAAGCCTCGCCAGCCGAGCGCAATTCGCGGTCGCTCCGAGCCGCCCGGCGATGGAGGACGTCTCCCTTCCGATGACGGTCCGCGCCGCGACCTGTATAAGGTGGCCGCCTTCCGCACCATCACAGGACCTTCGAGTTGGCCGCTTCCGACAAAGACCCCTCCCTCAAAGAGCCGGACTTCGAGCAGGCTCTCGCAGAGCTCGAGCAGCTCGTGGAGCGCCTGGAGCGCGGCGATCTGCCGCTGGATGAGGCACTGAAAACCTTCGAGCGCGGGGTCGCGCTCACCCGCCACTGCCAGACGTCCCTCAAGGCGGCCCAGCAGAAGGTCGAGATCCTGATGCGCAAGAGCGGCCAGTCCGAGCTCGCCCCGTTCGCCGGCATGGACGAGGACGCGGCCAGCGAGGAGTAAAGGGGTCCGCCCGCACATGAAGGAACGGCTCGCGCAATACCAGTCGCGCATCGAGCAGGTGCTCGACCGCTGCCTCGCCCTCCCCGACTCCAGCGCCCCGCGCCTGCGCGAAGGCATGCGATACAGCGTGCTCGGCGGCGGCAAGCGGCTCCGGCCGATCCTTGTGTATGCCACCGGCGAGGCGCTCGGCGCGTCGCTGGATCAGCTCGATATTCCTGCAGCGGCCGTCGAGCTCGTGCACGTGTACAGCCTCGTGCACGACGATCTCCCCGCGATGGACGACGACGACCTGCGACGCGGCCGCCCCACGTGCCACCGCGCGTTCGACGAAGCCACCGCCATCCTTGTCGGAGACGCCCTGCAAGCGCTCGCGTTCGACGTGCTCGCGCACGACGAGCGCGCCAATGTGAGCGCCCAGGCGCGACTGGAGATGATCCGCATCCTCGCGCATGCGAGCGGCACGAGCGGCATGGCCGGCGGCCAGGCGATCGATCTCGCATCCGTGGGGAAGACGCTCACGGCCGAAGGCGTCGAGAACATGCATCGGCGCAAGACCGGAGCGCTCATCCAGTGCAGCGTGCTCCTGGGCGCGTGCGCTGCCGGCCTCGAAGCCGGCCCGAAGCTCGACGCACTCCGGCGCTTCGGTGCCGACATCGGGCTCGCGTTCCAGATCCAGGACGACATTCTCGACATCGAAGGCGAAACCGCCGTCATCGGCAAATCCGCCGGCGCGGACCTCGCCCGCAACAAACCGACATACCCGAGCACCGTCGGATTGCCCGCCGCGCGCGCCCGCGCCCGCGAGCTGAGCGACGGGGCCATCGGCGCGCTCGCGCCCCTCGGGTCGGCCGCAAGCGCCCTGGCCGATCTCGCCCGCTTCGTCGTCAGCCGCTCGCAGTAGAACCGACACGCTTCAGCGCTTCCTGCGACAAACGGCGGTGTCGGCAGCTCCGCGTCGCCTCCGCGCAACCGTAGCCGTTATCGCAGCCAGCCGCAGGCCGGGGCGGTGTACACTTCGACTCCAATGGCTGGCACGCCTGACAAGTTTCCGCTCCTCGCGCGGATCGACTCCCCTCGCGACCTGAAGCAACTCACCGTCTCCGAGCTTCCGCAGCTCGCGGACGAGTTGCGCAATTTCCTCATCCAGAACGTGGCGACGCGCGGCGGCCACTTCGCGGCGGGGCTCGGTACGGTCGAGCTCACCATCGCGCTTCATTATGTCTACGAAACGCCCGACGACCGGATCGTCTGGGACGTCGGGCATCAGGCCTACCCGCACAAGGTGCTCACAGGTCGCGGCAACGAGCTGCATACCGTGAAGCAGAAGGACGGGCTCGCTCCCTTCCCCACCCGCGCCGAAAGCGAGTACGACACGTTCGGTGTCGGGCATTCCAGCACGTCCATCAGCGCGGCGCTGGGCATGGCCGTCGCGAACGAACGTCTCGGCAACAAGCATCGCACGGTCGCGGTGATCGGGGATGGCGCGCTCACTGCCGGCATGGCGTTCGAAGCGCTGAACCACGCCGGCTCGCTCGACCACGACCTGCTCGTCATCCTCAACGATAACGACATGTCGATTTCGGAGAACGTCGGCGCGCTCTCCAACTACTTCGCGCGTGTACTCTCCGGCCGCGTGTACGCGCACCTGCGCGAAGGCGGCAAGAAGGTGCTGCGCGCGATGCCGACGGTGTGGGAGCTCGCGCGTCGCTCCGAAGAGCACATGAAGGGCATGGTGCTCGCCGGCACGCTCTTCGAGGAGCTCGGCTTCAACTACATCGGCCCTATGGATGGGCACGACGTGAAGGCGCTCGTCAGCACGCTGCGGAACATCCGCAAGCTGAAGGGGCCGCAGTTCCTGCACGTCGTCACGAAGAAGGGCAAGGGCTACGCGCCCGCCGAGGCGGATCCGATCAAGTGGCACGGACCCGGCCCCTTCGATCCCGTGAGCGGCACCATCTTCAAGGAAAAGAGCACGGGCCCGTCGTACTCGCAGATCTTCGGCCAGTGGCTGTGCGACATGGCCGAGCGGGACGAGAAGATCATCGGCATCACGCCGGCCATGCGCGAGGGCTCGGGGCTCGTCGAGTTTTCTAAGCGTTTTCCGGATCGCTACTTCGACGTCGCCATCGCCGAACAGCACGCGGTGACGTTCGCAGCGGGCCTTGCGACCGAAGGGCTGAAGCCCGTCGTCGCCATCTATTCGACGTTTCTTCAGCGCGCCTACGACCAGCTGATTCACGACGTCGCGCTACAGAACCTGCCGGTGGTGTTCGCCATCGATCGCGCGGGGCTCGTCGGCGGAGACGGGGCCACGCATCAGGGCAGCTACGACATTTCGTTTCTCCGCTGCATCCCGAACATCACGGTGATGGTGCCGGCGGACGAGAACGAGTGCCGCCAGATGCTCTACACCGCCAGCACGATCAATGGGCCCAGCGCCGTGCGCTATCCGCGCGGTACGGGGCCGGGCACGCCGATCGTGAAGGAAATGACGGCGCTTCCGATTGGACGCGGCGAGATCCGGCGCGAAGGGCGCAGCGGGCTCGCGCTGCTCGCGTTCGGGCCGCTCGTCGAATCGGCCGAGAGGATTGCGGAGCGGCTCGACGCAACCGTAGTGAACATGCGGTTCGTGAAGCCGCTGGATGAGGCGCTGGTACTCAAAGTCGCCGCGCGACATCGCGCGCTCATCACGCTTGAGGAGAACGTTGTCGCCGGCGGCGCCGGATCGGCGATCGGCGAGCTGCTCGCGGCGGAAGGGGTCGCCATGCCCCTGCTGCACATCGGCATCCCGGACCGGTTCATCGAGCACGGATCGCGCGAGGACTGTCTCGCCTCGGCCGGGCTCGACTTCGCGAGCGTCGCGGGGGCGGTGGAGCACTGGTGGGGGCTGCAGGGTCGCGCGCCGGCTGCCCGGGAAGCCTGAGGGAAGCCAAGAAGCCCTCAATCGCCGGGCGGCTCGGAAATTTCAGACCCCATGCCACTTTGCGCCTTTGGCACACATCGCCTCTTCGCCTTGAGCCGCCCGGCGACTGAGGGCTTCTTCTCTCCCATTCCGAGCCCGCCCGGCGATTGAGGGCACCTTCACCCCCCTACCCCAAATGCAGTGTTGAACCCCCCTCCAGCCACCACTACATTGAACCCCGGCCCACCCGGCGCCGGCTGACATAACCGAGGCAGTCCCGTTCCATGACCGATATCACCGCCCTGAAGGCCCGCCGGCACACGCACTCCGAAGTGGAGGACGTCCAGGGCCACGCCGACACGCGCCGCATTCCCATCAATCGCGTCGGCATCAAGGACATCAGCCACCCCGTGAAGGTGAAGGACCGTTCCGAGGGTGAGCAGCACACGATCGCCACGTTCAACATGTACGTGAACCTGCCGCACAACTTCAAAGGCACGCACATGTCGCGCTTCGTGGAGATTCTTCATGGCGAGCGCGAGATCTCGGTCGAGTCCTTCCGCGCCATGCTGGAGAAGATGACCACGCGGCTGGAGGCGGACGAGGGGCACATCGAGATGAGCTTCCCGTTCTTCATCATGAAGAAGGCGCCGGTGACCGGCGTCGAAAGCATGATGGATTACCGCGCCACGCTCATCGGCGAGCGCAAGAACGGCAAGGCGGAGACGTGGATCCGGGTCGTCGTGCCGGTCACGAGCCTGTGCCCGTGCTCGAAGAAGATCTCGGAGTACGGCGCGCACAACCAGCGTTCGCACGTCACCATCAAGGCGAAACTGCGCCGGCACATCTGGATCGAGGAGCTCATCGGGATCGCGGAGTCCGAAGCGTCCTGCGAGATCTTCGGCATCCTGAAGCGGCCGGACGAGAAGTACGTCACCGAGCGCGCGTACGACAACCCGAAGTTCGTCGAAGACCTCGTGCGGGATGTAGCGAAGCGCCTGAACGACGACGAGCGTGTCGGAGCGTACGTGGTCGAAGCCGAGAACTTCGAGTCGATCCACAACCACTCGGCGTACGCGCTCATCGAGCGGGTCAAGGACGCCGAGTAACGCCCGTTCCACTGCGCGCAAACGTCACGCTCCGCGAGGCACGCCAGCCGCGCTGGCCGCCGGTGTATCGCTTCAGGCGCATGGGCAGGCCGAAGTGAGGAGCGTGCCTCTGCGCGTCCGATGCTTCAGCGCGGCCCGCGGTGACGGGCAATGCATACGCAATCACCGGCCGCCTCGGCGCTGCAGCGGCCCGACCCGTGGCGGCCCCCGATCAGCGCTACTTCGCTGGCGCGTTCCGCGCGGAAAGATCCTCACGTTTGATCGGCCTGCCGGCGAGGAACACCGTCTCGACGGTGTTGTAGGCCTCAACGCTCTCAAGCGGATTCGCGCGCAGGAGCACCAGGTGCGCGCGCTTCCCCTTCTCCACCGTGCCGATCTGCCGATCCAACCGCATGATGCGCGCGTTCTCGAGCGTGGCGGCCTGGAGAATCTGCTTCAGGCTCACGCCCGCCGCGACCCATCGACGCATCTCGTAGAAGCCGTTCAGTCCGGGAGGGTTCGTATACACGGGTGCGCTCGGCGTATCCGTGCCGAAGAGAAGACGCGCGTCGTTGCGGGCGAGGTACCCGACCGCGGAGTCCCCGGCCCTTGTTCCCCCGTTGAACACACGCACGTCAACGTCGCCCAGCTCCTCGTTGCGGAACCATGCGCCTTCCGGCGAGCGATACCACGCAAGGAGCTTCGCGGGATAGACATGAGTCAGCAGCGGGTCGTCCAGGAACGCGTTGTTGAGCACTTCGGCGAGGCCGCGTATCACTTGTGACGTCGGCTGGTAGCCCATCCTGCGATTAAGTGTGTCCTTCAGGATCGGCTCGACTCCGTCGCTCAGCTTCTCCGGCGTCGACGAATGCCCGTTCCACATTCCGTGCGCAAGAACGTCCACGCCGGCCTGCACGGCGAATGCGTGGGCCTCGCGCGAGTTGGCATGGAGGAACACGGGCATGTTCCTCTCGTGTGCCGCTTTCACGACGCGCTGGATCAGCTCGACACTCGGCACCGGTAACTTGCCCGTGAAGCTTCCGAACCCGGACTCCCGATACGACTTCACGCAGATGGCGCCGTCGCGCGCCATTGCCGCCACGACGGCCTCAGGCGTCTGATTCTTCGGATCGACGCCCGCCGGGAGGCTGGATACCTGATCCGGGTTGTAGATGAAGTACGGAGTTTCGGTGGGTCCGCGGTAGCTGTACCCGTTCACCATCGGCGTGCCACCGCAGAAGTACGCGTCCGGTCGGATGTCCATCTCGTTCCACTGCTTGATAGCTGGCGCGGTATCGCCGAGCGACAGCACCGTGGTGTAGCCGAAGTAGAGGTAGCTGCGCGGCTCCTGTGCATCTGCCATTGCGGCGATGTCCGGATGCGCTGCGCGATGCGGAGGCACCATTCCGGGGATGGTGCGGACGTGGACGTGACTGTCGATGAGGCCCGGAATCAGAAACCGGCCGCGACCGTCGATTTGCTGCTTTTCCTCGAGAGGCTTGTCGCTGATCTCGGCGATGAGCCCGTCACGAATGCGAACGTGTGCATGCTGAAGAGGAGCCGCGCGCTCCGGCGAGATGATCGTGACGTCCCGGATGACCAGGGGCGGAGCGTGTTCCGCGGCCCGGGCGACGGTGTTCAGAACGATTGCCGCTATCAGTGCCGTCAGTGATGTGCCGAAACGCGCTTCCATCTGTTCAGACCTCCTAAAGGCACTTGATCGTCTACTGCTCCTCGCTGACGCGGGGCGTCCTGTCGAACTCCGTGCGTGCGCGCTGAACCTGCGGATGCGCTTCAAGCGCCCACTTCAGGAAGGACGTCATGGGACCGAGCAACGAACGCCCGAGCGGCGTGAGCTCGTAGATCACTTTCGGCGGCTTCACCGCATGCACGGTGCGCGAGAGATACCCGTCCCTTTCCAGCTCCCGCAGCTTGCGGGCCAGCACGCGATGAGAGATATCACCGATCTCGCGTCGGACTTCGTTGAATCGCCTTGGGCCGGTCTCCAGTACGGCAAAGATGAGGAAGCTCCACTTGTCCCCGACGTGATCGAGCACGTTGCGCAAGGGACAATCTTTCGCGTCTTCGTAGCTATCCGCAGTGACCTTGAGCATTCCCCGCTCCCCCTTCCCGGCGGGCGTCAGGTTACTTCAAAACCTGCCGGATGTGACTCATCGCCGGCGAGAAAAAACGCGCATTCTCCCCAACCATCGCCACGTAGTGGCGCCCGCTCCGCGGCTTCCAGTTACGCGCTTTCGCAGAGGCAGCACACAGCCAGGCAAGAGGATGAAGGCCCGGCCAGGGCACTGCATGAAGCCTTCTGCACCCGATGGAAAATCGCGTATCCGCTTCACTCAGTCGAAATCCGGCACAGCTCGCACAGGTTCAAGTGGCTGCAGCGCGGGACGGACGCCTATGAAACCTTCATGTGGGATCTAACGCGAACCCTCTCGAACATGAATGTCACTGGACTCGCATGCGTCATCGATCAGGGGAAATCGTCCCCGATGGCGCAAGTGGCTGATCTGTTTCTCTGGCCGATCGCGATCGCCGGTTATAACGCGGACTATCGGGCGTACGTGGAGCTCGAACGTGCCGGCAGACCGATCGAATGCCAACTTCCCGAGAGGCTCTGGGCGGAGCGTGCCACCAAATACAGCTGCTTCGAGCGAGTACACGAAGCCCATCGCAAGCTTCCAAAACAACAAAGGCCCAGACGTGCGTCTGAGCCTTCGAAGCGGCCCTCATACGAAGACCCCGCGGGCTATGCGCGGCGCACATCCTAAGCGAACCCGCGGGAACCTGCCAGAGAAGCGAAGCTCTTCTGTCGCACGCACTCTCTCGCACCGAAGCTGATGCGGAGCGGCGCCACGCGCAGTCCGTCATGCGCGTTCGCCGGACCGAACCTAATCAGCTGGAAGGTTGCTCGCCGCTCTGCAGGCGGCCGATGAGCGTGCGGAGAAACACGCGGTTGAATCGCAGCTGGCACGAGGCCGACACCTGCTCGAGCAGAGTAGAGCTCACCTTCAGCACGGTGACGCCGGTGGCGGCACGGATGGTGGCGGTGCGCTTGGCGCCCTGCACGTAGCTCGCTTCGCCGAAGCAGTCGCCCGTTTCGAGCGTGCCGAGCCTGTCGCCGTGCCGTTCGACCGCGCAGTTGCCCGAGACGATGATGTAGAACCGATCGTCCATCTCGCCTTCCTTGACGATCTCCTCGCCCGGCGCGTAGTCCTGCCACTGGCTCGCGCGCAGCACTTCCCAGATCTCCGCATGCGAGAACTCATGGAAGAACTTCAGCCGGCGCAGCACGCCGAACTGTTCCTGGCGATCGATGCGCGAGTTCTGCTCGCGCAGCTTCTGGTGACAGCGCGTCAGCTCGGCCGCGAAATCGAGGCCGGTCTTGTAGCGCTTGAGAGGATCCTTCTGGAGCGCCGTCGCCACCACGTTCTCGAGATCCTCCGGGATCTCCTTGCGAAGCGTGTGGATCGGCGGTGGCGTCGCGTACACGATCTGATGCAGCAGCTTCTGCAGGTTGCCGGCACGGAACGGACGCGAGCCGGTCAGCAGCTCGTACATCACCGCGCCGAGCGAATACAGGTCCGAGCTGTTCGTGAGCTCGAAGCTCTGCACCTGCTCCGGCGACATGTACGACGGGCTGCCCGCGATGCCTTCGATGCGCGAAATATCCGAGTCCTGCACCAGCGCGATGCCGAAGTCGATGATGCGCACGTCGCTGTCCTGCGTGAGCATGATGTTCGACGGCTTGATGTCGCGATGGATCACGCCGCGCGTGTGCGCGTAATGCAGCGCCTTGGCGCACTTGTAGATGATCTCGACTGTATCGTCGATGCGGAGCAGGTTGTCCGGCCGGCAGTACGCCGCGAGGGTGCGCGCCCCGTGCACGTGCTCCGTCACGATGTAGCAGTGGCCGTTCTCTTCGCCCGCGTCGTAGATCGGAAGAATGTGAGGATGCTGGAGCATCCCGACGAGGTGCGCCTCGGAGAGGAACATCTTGCGCGCGATGCGCGCACGCTCCTCGTCCCCGCCGGCGTCCATGTTGTAGACCTTGATCGCGACGTCGCGCCCGTAGTACGCGTCGTGCGACAGATAGACGATGCCCGTGCTTCCCCGGCCAACCTCGTTGATGACCGTGTACTTGCCGATCTTTTCGGGAACCTTGAGGGACGAGGGCTTTGGGGCGATCACACTCATGCGCGAACGGGTGCCGTATGCGGACCCGGCGCAGGATACGTTTGGGCGGATGGCGCGACTGTGATGCGCCCCTCACCCCCCGCCCGGCTCCGTGGACGCTCCGTCGCGACACGCCGCAGGAGCCGCGTACGCGAGCGGCGACATCACGCGCCGAAGTGGTCCCATCCGGAATGCGAGAACTCCATCACAGTACCCCCGCGGGTCACGATGGCACCCGGCGTGTCCGTCAGCACGCCGATTGCAGCGTATCCCCACTGCTCCGGAGGAAGCTGTTCCGTCATTCGCGGAACGTTTTCCGGTGACACAGTAAAGCAGAGCTCGTAATCCTCGCCGCCCGTGAGCGCCATTTCGCGAGCACTCCGCTCGCCGGCCGCGGAAACGAGCTGCGCCGACACGGGCAACCGCTCCCACGCGATGCGCACTCCGCAGCTGCTGGCGTGCGCGAGCTTTCCCGCATCCCCGAGAAGGCCGTCCGAAACATCGATGCACGCGCTGGCGAAGTCCCGCAGGCGCAGACCCAGTTCGACGCGAGGCGTGGGGAAATGGAACCTCTGCCGCAAATAGTCTGCGACGCTGTCGGTGACGCCGGCCGCCGCATCGACCTTCAGCTTCCCGAGCTCGAAGGCGAGTCCTCCCGTGGAATCACCGGGATGTCCAGTCACGAAGACAACATCCCCGCTGCGTCCGCCGGTGCGAAGCATCGCGGGAGGCCGGGGCGCGTGGCCGAGCACCTGCACGCTGATACAGAGCGGGCCCGAAGTGGTGTTGCCGCCCACGAGCGCGACGTTGTGCTGGCGGGCAAGCGCCCCGAATCCGCGTGCGAAGCCGGCGAGCCACTCCGTATCGGCCTTCGTCAGCGTGATTGCGAGCAACGCCCAGGCGGGCTTCGCGCCCATCGCCGCAAGGTCGCTGAGGTTCACGGCAAGCGCCCGATGTCCGACGGACTCCGCCGGGAAGTGCGCGAGGAAATGATTGCCCTGAACGAGCGTGTCGATGGCCGCGACGAGCTGCATGCCGGGCGGACAGTCGAGCAACGCCGCGTCGTCTCCGACTCCCAGGGCAACGTCAGAACGGCGCGCCCCGCAGTCCCGGAAGAAGCGGTCGATGAGCTCGAACTCGGAGAGCGCGCTCTTGTCGGCGTCGCTCATGGACTCAATGTTCGTGCGGGCGCAGGGTGCGTGCCGCGCGATCCAGCACTGCGTTGACGAACTTGTGGCCATCCGTCGCGCCGAAGCGTTTCGCGAGGCTCACTCCTTCGTTGATGACCACACGAAACGGCACTTCCGGCCGGCTCTTGAGCTCGAACGCACCGATCAGCAGCACGGCGTGCTCGATGGGATCCAGCATCGCGGGGCTGCGGTCCATGTAGCCCGCGAGCTCGGCGTCCAGCGCTTCCCGAGCGCCGCACACGCCCTGCACGAGCTCACGGAAGTACTCGCGGTCCGCGTTCTGCATCCCCTCTTCCGTCGCGAACTCGCTGACGAGGTCCTGCCACGGCGCTTCGTTGATCTGCCAGCGATAGAGGGCCTGCATGGCGAGCTTGCGCGCCAGCGCCTTCGCGCCGGACGCGAAACGCTGCGCCGCCTGGGATGAATCATTCGATGCCATGGAGCTCGTCCAGCTTCACGCAGAGATCGGCCATTTCGAGCGCGGTCTCCATCGCTTCGCCACCTTTGTTGCTTCCACCCGGGGCCGCGCGCTGAAGCGCCTGCTCGACGGTCTCCGTCGTCAGCACACCGAACACGACCGGGATGCCCGTCTCGACGGCGACATTCTGCAGACCGCGCGCGCATTCCCCCGCGACATACTCGAAGTGCGCCGTGTCGCCACGGATGACGCAGCCGAGCGCCACGATGGCTTCGTACTTGCCGCTCTCAGCCACTCGGCGAGCGACCACCGGCAGCTCGAACGCGCCCGGCACTCGCACGACCACGAGATCCGCGGGATTCCCGCCGTGCTTCTCCCAAGCACCTACGGCGCCCTTCACGAGCCCCGACACCACGAATTCATTGAACCGCGAGGCAAGGACGATGACTCGGCGGGAGGCAGCGCCCAGCGCGCCCTGCATGACCTTCGACTCGCTCATGACCCCTCGCCCACGTAACCCGCGATCTCCAGCCCGAACGCGGAGATGCCATGCATCTGCTTCGGCGCGGACAGCACCCGCATGCGGCACACGCCGAGGTCCTTGAGGATCTGGGCACCCACGCCGAAGGTACGGAGTACCTGACCGCCGGTCCCGATGCCGCGACTCGGGCCGTCGCTTGCCGTCTCGACGTCCTTGAGGATCACGGCGACGCCGGCGCCCGCGTGCGCGATGCGCTCCATCGCCGCCCGCAGCGTCCAGGCATGCGAATCCCCGCGCACGCCGAGCAGGTCGCGAAGCGTGTCGGCGACGTGCACGCGTACGAGAGGCGGCTCCGGCCCATCCAGCTTCCCGTGCACGAGCGCGATGTGCGTTCCTTTGTGCACCCGGTCCTCGTACGAATACATGCGGAATTCGCCGAACTCCGTCTGCACTACCTGCTCCGCCACGCGCTCGACCGAGCGCTCATTGCGCAGCCGGTAGCGGATGAGATCCGCGATGGTGCCGATCTTGATGTTGTGCTGGCGCGCGAACGCCTCGATCTCGGCGCGACGGGACATCGTGCCGTCGTCGTTCATCAGCTCGCCGATGACGCCCACGGGCTTGAGCCCGGCGAGCTGGCACAGATCCACGGCGGCCTCGGTATGCCCCGCGCGCACGAGCACGCCGCCCTTGCGGGCCCGGAGCGGGAAGATGTGGCCAGGCCGTGCGAAGTCCGAAGGCTGCGAGGCCGGATCGGCAAGGGCCCGGATGGTGGCGGAACGATCCGGCGCCGAGACGCCGGTGGTGGTGCCGTGACGGTAGTCCACGGAGACCGTGAACGCAGTGCGATACGCGTCGTCGTTGTTCGGGACCATCTGGGGAAGGTCCAGCTGCTGGAGCCGCTCCTCTTCCATGGGCACGCAGATGATCCCGCTCGAGTAGCGGATGATGAACGCGACCGCCTCGGGCGTCGCATGCTCGGCGGCCATGATGAAGTCGCCTTCGTTCTCGCGGTCCTCGTCGTCCAGGATGAGGACCATGCGGCCGGCCCGCAGCTCCGCGAGGACCTCGTCAACGCTAGAGAACGGCGTGGCGGGAGGGCTCTCCGCCTGCGAAGCGGACGTGGTTCCGGACGGGCCCCCTCGGGACGCCGGGCCCCTGGAGGTGAGGCTATGGATTTTCGACATGGGATGGGGGTTGGAAGCGGGGCGCACCGTGGCGCGGAAGTGCGCAGGATACTGCAAACCCCATCTCCAATGAAAAACGGCCCGGCTGGGGCCCGTCGAGGCGGGAGCCCGGCGTACCGAAGGCCCAAATGACGTTCCGAAGGCCCAATGGGCATAGGGGCGCGGAGTAGTGACTCCGCGACCCCTGCCACACCACCCGGCATGCGGGTCCGCACCGGGCGGTTCGATGAGTTGAGGTTACGCGGCCAGTCGGGGGACCCCGAGCTGA
>Ga0182742_1000645_pt1 | contig 52030 bp, 63 predicted proteins | sample eDN5th37CBELigMG_FD_128880 | JGI IMG/M metagenome (GOLD analysis project Ga0182742, IMG submission 128880) | Enriched Miracle-Growth compost microbial communities from Emeryville, California, USA - eDNA 5th pass 37_C BE-Lig MG (version 2)... ...
CCCTCTGGACCGAGAACGCCTTTGACTTCCGTCACATCCAGGGGCCGGTCTTCCTCGATGTCCCCGAGCCGGCCGCCAAGCAGGCGGTCTGGATCCGGTGTCGGCGGCGGCTCCCGGACGACCCGGTGCTGCACCGCGCGATCTTCGCCTATGTGAGCGACTACACGCTGCTCGAGTCAGTGCTGCGTCGCCACGGGGTCGCGTGGGCGACCCCGGGACTCAAGATCGCCTCGCTCGACCACGCGATGTGGTGGCATCGACCGGGACGCGCGGACGAGTGGTTCTGCTACGTGCAGGAGTCGCCGAATGCCATTGGTGGCCGTGGACTCGCCGCTGGACGCATGTACGCGGCCGACGGGACGCTCATCGCGAGCGTCGCGCAGGAGGGGATGATTCGCGTGCCGCCGGGAACCACCACCGCAGTGCGCTGACCAAGATCACGATCAGGTAACGGTGCACCAGACGAGAATCAGCCCCACAACACCTCGCTGATCAGGGATTTTCGATCCGACGCGCGCATGGCGGCTACTTGTCGAGCGCGAGCGGGTTCGCTACAGTGTGCCGAGCCACACCGGTGACGCGTCCGACACGGCCGGTGGGGATGACGCCCAGGCCGCGCCTTCTCGCCCCCGAGAAGTCGTATGGCGGGCGACGAGGGGACCGCAGCAGGCGCCCCCCAGGATGTGCGTGAGCGCTCCGCCGTCGTCAGCCCGGACCGCGACCCAAGACCGGACACCCGCTCCGGCACAGGACGACCGTGACGGAACCCTTTGCGCTGCGCGTTGCCGGGCTGACGAAGATCTTCGGCCGCCACCCCGCTGACGCCGTCGAGCGCCTCCACGCGGGCGCCGAGCCCGCCGAGCTCGGCACGGCCGCGACCGCCGCCGTCATCGACGCCAACTTCGACGTGCGACCCGGCGAGATCTTCGTCGTCATGGGCCTGTCGGGCTCCGGCAAGTCCACCCTCATCCGCATGCTCAACGGACTCCTCGAGCCCACCGCCGGCACGGTCACCGTCGGCGGCGACGTCATCACCGGGATCGCGCCGAAGCGGCTCCGGGAAATCCGCCGCTCGCGCATCTCCATGGTCTTTCAGCACTTCGCCCTGCTCCCCCACTGGACGGTGATCCAGAACGTCGCCTACGGCCTCGAACTGCAGGGCAAGCCCAAGGAAGCGCGACTCGCCCGCGCGCAGGAGGTCATCGAGCTCGTCGGGCTCGCCGGCTGGTCGAATCACCTGCCCGACCAGCTCTCCGGCGGCATGCGGCAGCGCGTCGGACTCGCCCGCGCGCTCGCCGCTGACACCGACGTTCTCCTCATGGACGAGGCCTTCAGCGCCCTCGACCCACTCATCCGCCGCGAAATGCAGGAGCAGCTCGTCGAGCTCCAGTCGAAGCTCAACAAGACCATCATCTTCATCACGCACGACCTCAACGAGGCGATGTTCCTCGGCGACCGGATCGCGGTCATGCGCAACGGCCGGATCGTCCAGATCGGCACCCCCGAAGACATCCTCACGGACCCCGCGAACGACTATGTCGCGCAGTTCGTGCAGGACGTCGACCGGGCGCGCGTCCTCACCGCCGGCAGCGTCATGGAGACCGCCCGCGCCACCGTCTCGGTGAGCGCCGGGCCGCGCGCAGCGCTCCGCGTCATGCGCGACCTGCAGACGTCCGCCGCATTCGTCGTCGGACGCGACCGTCGACTCCTCGGTGTCGCGCGCGACGGGGACGCCATGCGCCTCGTGCGCTCGGGGACCGGGACCCTCGAATCGATCACGACGGATGACTACGCCGCCGTCAACGCCGACACGGCGCTCATCGACCTCTTCGTGCCATCCGTCGAGAGCCCGCTGCCGCTCGCCGTCACGAGCGACGACGGGCGGCTCCTCGGCGTCGTCCCGCGGGTCACGCTGCTGGCCGCACTCGGCAACATCACGAATACGGGCGAGCTGCCCGTCGTCGAACCGCCGCCGACGGTGCCGCTGGCGGTCATCTCGGAGATCCTCGAGGCCACTGCCGAATCGGCCACCGACCGTGACCCCGCAAGCGACTCGACCTCCACGACGGGAGCCTCGGCATGAACGGCTTCCGGATCCCGCTCGGCGACTGGGTCGAGGCGATCGTCAAATTCGTCACGACGAACCTCGGCGCCATCTTCGACTTCTTCCGCACCATCTTCCAGGGCATGTTCTCCGGCGTCGACTGGGTGCTCAGCACCCCGCCGTTCTGGATCATCATCCTGCTCATCGTCGCGCTCGCCGTGTGGGCGCGGGGGTGGCGATTCGGGGCCGGCACCGCCGTCGGCCTGCTGCTCATCGTCACGATCCGGCAGTGGGACAACGCGATGGACACCCTCGCGCTGACCCTCGTCGCCGCATTCATCGCCATCCTCATCAGCCTGCCGCTGGGCATCTGGGCAGCGAAATCCCCCGTGGTCTCGGCGATCCTGCGACCAATCCTCGACTTCCTGCAGACGATGCCCGCCTTCGTCTACCTGATCCCGGCGATCATTCTCTTCCGGGTCGGCGTCGTCCCCGGCATCGTCGCGACCATCCTCTTCGCCATGGCGCCGGGTGTCCGACTCACCGAGCTCGGCATCCGCGGCGTCGACAAGGAGATCGTCGAGGCCGGGCACGCGTTCGGCTCGACGCCCGGACGCATCCTGCGACAGATCCAGCTCCCACTCGCGCTGCCGACGATCATGGCCGGGGTCAACCAGGTCATCATGCTCGCACTGTCCATGGTCGTCATCGCGAGCATGGTCGGTGCTCCCGGGCTCGGCCTCGACATCATCCAGGCGCTGCAGCGGATCGACATCGGACTCGGCTTTGAGGCCGGCCTCGCGGTCGTCATCCTCGCGATCCTGCTCGACCGGCTCACGGCGACCCTCGGCTCCGGCCGCCGGGGATTCTTCGCGAAATCCCGGCGGACGTCCGCCGGGGACCCGGACACGACCTCACACACCTCGACCGACGACACGTCGGCCGACTCGGTGGTGCCCACGGCTTCGGTCTGACCGAAGGTCGAGCGCGTCACCACACCCCCCAATCGCTCCTGCCAACAGCACAGGGGCCGAAAGGAAACAACGAATGAAGAAGCGACTGCTTGCCAGTCTGGCGATCGGTGCCGCTGCGGCGCTGGGTCTCGGTGCCTGCGCCGCGGACGCCCCGGCGCCAGCACCCACCCCCACGGATGGCTCCTCCGCCTCCAGCGACCTGACCGACCTCACCATCGGGGTGTTCAACGGTTGGCCCGAGGGCGAAGCCGCCTCCTACGTGTGGAAGATCCTCCTCGAGGAGCACGGCTACAACGTCAAGCTCGAGTATGCGGACGCCGGTCCGGTCTTCCTCGGGGTGTCCGAGGGCGACTACGACCTCGCGCTCGACGGCTGGTTCCCGCTCACGCACCAGCACTACCTCGAGGAGTACCCGGACATCATCGACCTCGGCGCGTGGAACACCGACGCCGTCCTCACCCTCGCGGTGAACGAGGATGCCCCGATCACCTCGATCGCGGAGCTCGCCGCGAACGCCGACGCCTTCGAGAACCAGATCATCGGCATCGAGCCGGGCGCTGGGCTCACGAAGGCCACGCAGGAGCAGGTCATCCCGACGTACGGCCTCGAGGGCATGGAGTTCATCACGTCCTCGACCCCCGCGATGCTCGCTGAGCTCAGCGGCGCGATCGACGCCGGTCGCAACATCGTCGTCACGCTGTGGCGTCCGCACTGGGCCTACGACGAGTACCCGATCCGCGACCTCGAGGACCCCGAGGGCACCCTCGGCGACGAAGAGTCGATCCACAGCATCGCCCGCCCGGGCTTCGACACGGACTTCCCGCAGCTGACGAAGTGGCTGCAGGCGTTCAAGATGGACTCCGAGCTGCTCTACTCGCTCGAGAACGTCATGTACAACGTCGATGAGGTCCCGAGCGACTTCACCGAGGTCGTCACGCAGTGGATGTCCGAGAACCAGGACTGGGTCGACAGCCTCACCAGCTGACGCCCGTCACGCACCGCCGATGCCGGTCGCTCCTGCAGGGGGTGGCCGGCATCGGCGTCTTCCGGCGCTGGCGCGGCCCGCTCTCGACCGCTCGGTCGCCTCAGCGTCGGAACGCCACCGGCTCGCCGAGGTACGGCTCCCACTTCGCCCGCTGCTCGGGCGTGAGCCGGGTCGGACGACCCGTTGCCGCATCGGCGAACACGATGACGCCCGTCGCCTTCGCGTACGGGGCCTCCCCCTGATCGGCCGGTGGCAGGATCTCATAGCTCAGCTCGAGACTCGACCCGCCGATTCGTGAGACCCACAGCTCCACGCGCACCGGCTCGGAGGTGTACGGCATCGGTGCGAGGTACTCGACCTCCTGCCGGGCGATGAGCGTGACGATCCCCTCGCCCGTCCAGTCGTCGCCGTCCCACAGGACGCGCACGCGCGCCTCCTCGAGGAGCTTGAGCATCGTCACGTTGTTGACGTGCGCCTGCGCGTCGAGGTCGCCCCAGCGCAGCTGGATGGGGACGGTGAGCCGCTCCCCCATCCTCAGTCCCTCGTGAGCTTGCGGTACGCAGTGCGGCGGGGCTTGGCGGCGTCCGGGCCGAGGCGCTCGATCTTGTTCGCCTCGTACGCCTCGAAGTTTCCCTCGAACCAGTGCCACTTCGCCGGGTCGGTCTCGTCGCCCTCGTAGGCAAGAATGTGGGTCGCGACCCGGTCGAGGAACCACCGGTCGTGCGTGATGACGACCGCGCAGCCGGGGAACTCGAGCAGCGCATTCTCCAGCGACTGGAGCGTCTCGACGTCGAGGTCGTTCGTCGGCTCGTCGAGCAGCAGCAGGTTGCCGCCCTCCTTGAGCGTCAGGGCGAGGTTGAGTCGGTTGCGCTCGCCGCCGGACAGCACGCCCGCCTTCTTCTGCTGGTCCGGTCCCTTGAAGCCGAACTTCGAGACGTAGGCGCGCGACGGGATCTCCGTCTTGTTGACCACGAGGATGTCGAGTCCGTCGGAGACGACCTCCCAGAGCGTCTTGTTCGGGTCGATGTTCGCCCGCGTCTGGTCGACGTAGGAGATCTTCACCGTCTCGCCGATCTTGAGGTCGCCGCTGTCGAGCGGCTCGAGCCCGACGATCGTCTTGAACAGCGTCGTCTTGCCGACGCCGTTCGGGCCGATGATGCCGACGATGCCGTTCGGCGGGAGCGAGAACGACAGGTTCTCGAAGAGGACGCGGTCCCCGAAGGACTTCTTGAGGTGCTTCGCCTCGATGACGACCGAGCCGAGCCGCGGACCCGGCGGGATCTGGATCTCCTCGAAGTCGAGCTTCCTCGTCTTCTCCGCCTCGGCCGCCATCTCCTCGTAGCGGGCGAGCCGGGCCTTCGACTTCGCCTGGCGACCCTTCGTGTTGGAGCGGACCCACTCGAGCTCGTCGGCGAGACGCTTGGCGAGCTTCTGGTCCTTCTTGCCCTGGACCTCGAGGCGCTTCGCCTTCGTCTCGAGGTAGGTCGAATAGTTGCCCTCGTAGGGGTAGAGGTGGCCGCGGTCGACCTCGGCGATCCACTCCGCGACGTTGTCGAGGAAGTACCGGTCGTGCGTGATCGCGATGACCGCGCCCGGGTACTTCTGCAGATGCTGCTCGAGCCACTGCACGCTCTCCGCGTCGAGGTGGTTCGTCGGCTCGTCCAGCAGCAGCAGGTCGGGCTTCTCGAGGAGGAGCTTCGCGAGCGCGACGCGGCGCTTCTCACCACCGGACAGGTGCGACACGATCGCGTCCGAGGGCGGGGTGCGCAGGGCGTCCATCGCCTGCTCGAGCTGGTTGTCGATGTCCCAGCCGTCCGCGGCGTCGATCTCCTCCTGGAGGACGCCCATCTCGGCGAGCAGCTTGTCGAAGTCGGCGTCGGGCTCGGCCATCGCCATGCCGATCGCGGCGTGCTGCGCGATCTTGTCGAGCAGCGGTCGCACCGCGCCCTGCACGTTCTCGAGGACGGTCTTGTCCTCGTCGAGCTCCGGCTCCTGCAGCAGGATGCCGACCGTGTAGCCGGGGCTCAGCTTTGCCTCGCCGTTGGAGGGCTGGTCGAGCCCGGCCATGATCTTGAGGATCGTCGACTTGCCCGCGCCGTTCGGGCCGACCATGCCGATCTTCGCCCCGGGGTAGAACGACATCGAGACGTCGTCGAGGATCACCTTGTCCCCGACCGACTTCCTCGCCTTCGACATGGTGTAGATGTACTCGGCCACGTGTGGTTAACCGCCTTACTCGAGAAGCCTTGGATCGCGGCAACCACGCTACCCGGTCCGCCTGCGGGGTGGGGCCGGGGGCGTCCCGCCTCAGCCCGGGTCGGTGAAGCCGTCACCGATCAGGCAGTGGCCCGTGCTGAGCACGGGCATGATGGCGCTCGCCCAACGGTCGGCACGCACCGTCCCCACGAGGCAGTCCTCGCCGAAGCGGACGGCGACGTCGATCGAGACCTCCTGGAGCCCATTTGGGGTCGTCGCCCAGCCCGACTCAATCGCACCCGGGTCGAAGCCGGCGCTGCTCAGGTGCCCGATGAGCAAGGCCCGCTCGCCGCGCCCGTAGGCACTGACGTAGCTCGCGAGCGTCTGCTCGAAGAACGGCAGGTTGACGGCCGCCGAGCCGCCCGGGTGCAGTGTCGCCGGCGCGGGTGTCGGCGTCGGTGTCGCGGCCGGTGTCCGCGACGGCCCCTGGGGCGGCGGCGCACTCGGCGTGCGGTCGGTCGTCGACCCCGCCGTCGGTGGCTCGGGCGTTGCGCCGACGCAACCCGCGAGGGCGAACGCGAGCACCCCCGCGAGGAATGCGGCAGCGCCGCCCGCCATGACGCGGCGCGCCCCGGAGCTGGCAGGCATTCGTCGATTCTATGCCCGGGGCCGGTGCGCGTCGCGAGGGAGGTGGGGACGCACACCGACCCCGGATTCTCAGAACGCGGCCGCCGGCTCGCGGGTCTCGACTGGGGCCGTGCCACCCACGGAGGTCGTGGGCCAGTGCGCCCCGGCCAGGCTCGTGTCGCCTGACCCAGCGCTCCCGGCTTCAGCAGCGGCCTCGGCAACGACCTCGGGGCTGGGCGCAGGACTGGCCCCGGCGCCGCCCGGTTCGGCCTCAGGATCGCGGCGCGCCGCCGTCTTCGTATACGCGGTCCGGCCCCAGAGCAGGTCGTGACCGAGGCTGTCGACCTCGACCTCCATCGTCGTGCCGCTGCGGTCCGCATTCGTCCAATCGCGGACGCGAGGACGTCCGAACGCGATGACCCGATCCCCCTTCTTGATCGACTGCGCCGCATTGCTCGCGAGCTGGCGGAAGGCGACGATGGTGTACCAGTTCACGGTGTCTTAGGGTTATTTTCCATGATCGCACGCGAGCACGCGGTTGTCGAACGCGCCAGAACACGATCTAAGAAAGCGTGACGAATCGGTGAGGGTCGCATCGACTCACCCGCAAACGTGTCGTAGACCGTCGTAGACGACGTTCTACGTGGGGGCCTCGCCGCGTGTCGACTCACGAAGCGCTATGCGGCAACAGGATCAGTCGGACTTATGTCTTGCGCGCCTACATTCAGGGACTTCACTTCGGCGTAGAGGCCACGCAGCGCTGCGTCCGACATGTCGATGATCGGCTCATACATGAACGAGTTCACGTGGATGTTCTCGGGCGTCATCAGTTGAACCCGGTCGAGCGTCGCATAGACCGACGCGTCCCCCAGCTGCCGCTTTCTCATCGCCGAAACAAGGCGCGAGGTTTGGTGTCTGTTGATCTTGTCTGTGAACTCAGGGTCAGCGAGTGCGGCGATCATGTAGGTCTCAACGACGAGACGAATCGCCATCGACAAGACGATCTTGTTCGCCAAGTTCATGCTGTCGCTCGATTCGAGCGCGTTGTCAGCCTCGGCAAGGATCAGCTCTACAACCGACGACGCCGGTTCCGCCCACGAGCCATCTCCGATCGAGGCCACGGTGCCTTTGAAGATCCGGTCTAGGTCCTGGTTTGTGATGGTCGCCGTCTCCGGCCGGACGTGAACCAACGCCGTGAGGGTTTGGTAGTCCGCGTCTTCGGTGCCCCGCGTGTATTCGATGAGGTTCCGCACGAACGGAATTGACGCGACTCGCTTCATCCCATCGCTGAAGAGTTGCTTCTTGAAGTCCTGAGTGAAGGGGTTGGTGACTGTGCTCCTGTCTAGGGGAAGCAGGTTCACGCGGTCAGCGTGCTTCTCCGCGATGTAGCAGTAGCCATCGCGAACAACACCGCGACTATGGATCGTGCGGAGGAAGTCGAAGTTGTGGGTCAGGATGATGAGCCTGAAGACGGGCTCGACGGCCATCTCCTTTAGGTAGTGGATGATCGCGTACTTGTTCTTGTAGTCGAACGAGTCCGCAATGTCGTCGATGACGAACAGCGACTGCTTGCCTTCTGCCCGCCGAGCCTTTACCTCGAAGAGGATGTTGAGGATGTAGAGCGCCTTCTTCTCACCGTTGCTGAGCACACGCAACAAGTGCTCACGGTCTACGCGAGTCTGCGAACGGCCATCGTTGAACTCGAAGTCAAGGATCAACGCTGCCGAATCATCTAGAACGACCCGCTCCTTGTTACGCGCGACGAGCGTGAACGGCACGTGAAAACGGGTGTTGAACTCGTCTATGACCTCTTCCCACTGGGTGCGTTCGGACGCTGCCTGACGCTCAATGGCCTTCCGCCGGTCCTCTGAGGCTACGAACGTGTCGACCGCTTCGAGGAAGACCTCCTGGTGAACTTTGAAGTAGGACTTCCACACCTCTTGCTGGAACAGTTCAACGTTGCCAAGGTGAACAAGCAGTTCTGGCCGAGCAGAGATGAGCTTCAGGAAGGCGCGCGTGGCTTCGTTGGCATTGATGGCCTTCTCAAGCGCGTCGAGCCGCTTCTTCAGTGCCGGATCGTCCGTGATGCGCTGCTTCTCCTCTGTGATCAGGGCCTCAAGCTCACTTTCGCTAGACACGGTGCGCGGCTCGGTTTCGCCTGACAGTACAAGCGAGTGCTTCGCATCGAAGTAGCCCTGCTTCGCCAGCGTCTTGCTAACCGTTTCGGCGTTGTAGTACCCGAAGGTCGCGCGGTCAAAGAAGGTGGATTGGTCGAGGAGCTCGTTGAGTCGGGTCACATACTCCGTCAGAACCGCCTGGAACTCGGCGTTCTCGACGACCTTCAGGACGTAACTGTTGAAGATCACGTCATGGGGAACGTCGGCGAACGGGGGTGGGTCGTCGAGTTGGTTCTCGACCTCGTAACGCGCGCGAACCAGCGCCTCGAAGAAGCGGTCATCCTGCTGCGCAAAGAGCCGCGAGACAAGCGCCCCGACGTCCTCTCTCGTCCGAGCAGTCGCCTTCAGCGCCTTGACAAGTCGGTCTCGAATCGCGGTCAGGCCCTGTTGGATCTGCTCGTACTCGCTCCTGAGTTTCGGGTTGACGAGAAGGGTCGTCGCGTAGTCGTTCGAGGCGTATCCCTCGTCATAGGCGAGGAACACGGCCACCGCGTCAGCGGTGGGCTCGGTTCCGCTGTCATCGACTATCTCTCGAACGCATACCCTGTCCGGGAACACGTGGTCCTTGGACCCTTCGCCACGCGACAGGTCGGCGAACGTTCGCGCGAGGGAAGTCTTCATGGTGCCGTTCGGGGCATAAATCGCCACGGCGTTCTGATCGGCGAACGAAAAGTCGTGGTTCAGAGCCGGGACGCCGTGGCAGTTTTCCAGCCTCACGAGAAGTGACTTCATGATCTGGAAGATAGCCGCGACCCCAGACAGCAAGGGTTCCCCCTAAGTGGGGGTGACGGTCGGGCACGGCACGCGTGGCAGGTTCCGAGGCTGTCTCACGCCGTCAGTAGGCTTCGGATCATGGCTCAGGTAAGCAAAACAAAGTCCAAGGGCGGGAGCGCCGCTCCAGGAGCCACGACGACCGCGCCCAGAAACGCAAGCCTGAGCGCTGCGAAGGAGAACAAGGAAGACGAGTTCTACACGCAGCTCGGCGACATTGAGCGCGAGGTCAAGCACTACCGCCACCACTTCGAGGGGAAGACGGTCTACCTCAACTGCGACGACCCCCGCGTGAGTAACTTCTTCTACTACTTCAGCTATAACTTCGAGGCCCTGGGGCTGAAGAAACTGATCGCAACGTGCTACAAGAATCAGGACATAGACACGTTTAGCGAGAACAACGTTGAAGAAGCCGTGTGGCTGGAATATGAGGGGGACAAGAACGGAAGCGGGACGCCAGACCGAGCGGAGATTCTCGTTCAACCCCTAAAGGGCAACGGGGACTTCCGCAGTGCGGAGTCCATCGAGCTGCTCAAACAAGCGGACATTGTCGTTACGAATCCGCCGTTCTCACTGTTTCGCGAGTTCATAAATCAGCTTCTCACGCACGACAAGAAGTTCTTGATCCTTGGAAACCAGAACGCGATCACCTACAAAGAGGTGTTCCCACACATCATGGCGGAGAAGCTGTGGCTGGGCGCGAACGCCGGGGATATGGCGTTCAAGGTCCCCGACCACTACAAGCCGCGCGCAACGCGCTTCTGGGTTGACGACGACGGCCAGAAGTGGCGCAGCTTCGGCAATATGGCCTGGTATACGAACCTCGATCACAGCAAGCGCCACGAAGAGTTGATCCTCTATCGCAGCTACAACCCGAGTGACTACCCGACCTACGACAACTACGACGCCATTGAGGTGGGCCGGATCGCAGACATTCCCATGGACTTCGACGGCGTGATGGGTGTGCCAACTGGCTTCCTCACCAAGCACAACCCCGAGCAGTTTGAGGTCGTGGGAACGACAGAATCGAACGATCCTAAGAACCCGTTCCGCAAGCGGGTCTACACCTCGGCTGAATGTCGAGCGGCATACCAGCAACGGTTCGGAAAGCCGGGCGTCTACGACTTGAATGCGTCGGGCGTCATCAGCGGCGAGAAGAAGTACAAGCGCATTCTGATACGTCGCAAAGGAGCGGCCACTTGAAAATCGACCACCACAGAATCACCGTTCGCGAGCTCGTTGAAGGCTTCTCCGACGACGGCGACGGTGGCGTGACGGGCTACGGCGGGAAGCTCGACATTAGGCCCCCGTACCAACGCGAGTTCGTCTACGACGAGAAGGATCGTGCGGCTGTCATCGACACCGCGTCCAAACGGTTCCCCTTAAACGTGATGTATTGGTCTGTCCGCGAGGACGGACGTTTCGAGGTCATCGACGGCCAGCAGAGAACAATCTCGTTGGCACAGTACGTGAACGGCGACTTCGCCATGTCGATCTTCGGAAGCAAGGACAAGCGGTACTTCAGCAACCTTCAGAAGGACGAGCAGGACAAGCTGCTCGACTACGAGTTGATGGTCTACTTCTGCGAAGGAGACCCGTCAGAGCGTCTCGCGTGGTTCGAGACAATCAACATCGCAGGCAAGGTGCTGACGAAGCAAGAACTTCGCAACGCCAGCTTCGCTGGCCCCTGGGTGTCAGACGCCAAACGGCACTTCTCCCGCAACGGGTGCCCGGCGTACGCCATCGCCAGCGACCTCATGAGTGGCGCACCAATACGTCAGGACTATCTCGAAACCGCCATCAAGTGGATCAGCAACGACGCTATCGACGACTACATGGGCACCCACCAAAAGGATCCACAGGTAGGCGAACTCTGGCTCTACTTCCAGGCGGTGGTCGCGTGGGTGCGCGCAACCTTCCCGACCAAGCGGGGTCTGATGAAGGGCCTGCCATGGGGCGACTTCTACAACCGGTTTAAGGACCAGAGCTTCGACTCCGCAAAGTTGGAGGCGCGCATCCTTGAGCTGATTCAGGACGAGGACATTACGAACCAGAAGGGCATTTACGAGTTCCTTCTAACTGGCGAGGATCGCTTCCTCAATATCCGCGGGTTCTCCCCTAGCCAGCGACAGGCTGCCTACGCACGCCAGGGCGGCCTCTGCGCGAAGTGCGGCAAGCCATTCGAACTAGCGGACATGGACGCCGACCACATCACGCCGTGGATCGAGGGCGGCAAGACAGAAGCCTCGAACTGCCAGATGCTTTGTAAGTTCGACAACCGGAGCAAGGGGGCCCGGTAGAACATGTCGGTCCCCGACTACCAGACCCTCATGAAGCCGGTTCTGGAGGTGCTCGCGGAGTCGGAGGTGCTGACGATGCGCGATCTGACCGAGCGCATCTCGGATCGGCTAGGCCTATCGGAAGACGAGCGCCGCGAGACCATCACTTCTGGAATGAGCCTCATCGCGAACAGGGTTCACTGGTCAGTGACGTATCTCGCAAAAGCGAGGGCCATTGAAAGACCCCAGCGCGGCCACGTTCGGATCACCCAACGAGGACGAGACCTTCTTGCGAGTGGCGGTGAGGTTCGGAACACGACTCTGGAGCAGTTCCCCGAGTATCGCGAGTTCTACGAAACATCACGACGGCGGAAGGGTAAGTCGCAACACTCAGAAGTGGCAGCGGAAAGCTCGGGTTCCTCAACCGGTGACGCCGAGCAAGAGTCGCCCGACGACCTCATCGCTCGGGCAGAGGCCGACGCCCGCGCAGTCCTTGCCGCCGAGCTACTGGAGAAGGTCAGGGCAGTTCACCCAACGTCCTTCGAACATCTCGTTCTCAAGTTGCTGTCGGCGATGGGCTATGGAGGACTGGGCAAGACGCTTCACACAGGCAGGTCCGATGACAAGGGCCTCGATGGGGTAATCACCGAGGACAAGCTCGGCCTCGACCGAATCTACGTCCAAGCGAAGCGCTACGGCGACGGCAACGTGGTCACCCCGGAGCAGATTCGAGCCTTTCTTGGGGCGATGATGGGCAAAGGCGACCGTGGGGTATTCATCACAGCGAGCACGTTCACTTCGAAGGCCCGCGAGGCCGCAGTAGGAGTGCCCGCGCGGGTCGTCCTGATCGACGGCGAGGAACTCGTCGAGCTGATGATCGACCATGGCGTAGGCGTCGAGCCGATCCGGGTAGCAACGCTCCACCACATCGACGAAGACTTCTTTGAGGCCCTCTAGCACAGAGCAGGTTCCCGAAACATGACTTACGACAACTCGGCGACGAAGGAGTCGCCAGGCGAGTCATACGACGAGTTCGCAAACGCACTCCAGAGGCTTCGCTTGGAAGCGGGGGCACCGTCCTACACCGAACTCGCGGATCGCATCACGCTCAACCGTGAGTCACGCGGCCTTGCTCCAGCAGCAGCGCGAGTCGCTAGATCGTCCGTCTACGACGTTTTCCGACTCGGGCGAAAGCGCGTCAACCTTGAGCTTGTCGAGGACATTGCTCGTGCGCTCAACCAGGACGAGCGCGAAGTGGAGAACTGGCGCAAGAGGGCTGCCGCCACCATCAGCGAGTCCGTGAAACCCGCTGGCAACCGTGCGGCTCGCAGGCCTCGGTCGCAGCTGATCCAACCTGAAGAGTCTGGCCTCATTGCGCTCTTCACAGCAGTGCTCTGTGTCGCGTCGGTCGGTCTGAGCTTGATCCTGAACTTCTCTGTGAGCGTGTTCGCAGTTCCGCTCTATCTCGACATGACTGGCACCGCGTTCGTTAGCTTCGCTTTCGGGCCGTGGGCGGGCATAGCAGTCGGTGTCTCGACAACGCTGTTCGGCATGGTGATGGACGGCGACTTCAGTGGCTGGCTGTTCTCGCTAGTCCAGGTCACTGGAGCGGTCCTCTGGGGTTTCGGCTTCCGCCGCTGGTTCGGTCAAAAGCCCTGGCGGTTCTTGCTTCTGAACCTGCTTGTGGCCGTGGCTTGCTCGATAGTCGCAGTGCCGATCATCCTCTACGCTCTCGGCGGCACGGCCCTCTTGCCTGGCGGAACTTCGCTCGCCCAAACGATCATGGAACTCGGCGCTGGGCTAGCAGGCGCGGTGCTCTCGGTGAACATGCTGACCTCAATAGCCGACAAGCTCATCTCCGGCTACCTCGCGCTCGTGCTCTTGCGCGTCCTCAGGAGATACGGTTTCCCACTTTCGGAGGCCGTCCGGGTTCGTTTGGACATGCTCTCACTCCGTCGCCTCAAGTAGCTTCACCTGGCTAGCGTCCAGTCGTGCGAGGTGGGCCTTCCCCTCGCTTCAACACGACTGGAGGCACCCAATGCCGATTTTCACCATTTTTGCTAGCAACCCGGCCAAGACGTATTGGAGCCCGGAACCCAGCCAGTCCGAGGAAGAGATTCTGAAGAACAACCCGGCCATCGCTGCTCTCGACCCCGAAACCCGCGCCACCGTTCTCGGCACGATGAAGGGTGATGACGTTCTCACGACGCCGAAGGTGGCAACCATCGACGCAATGACGAAGGCTTCGAAGGACTGGAACAACCGAGTCGCCAAGACCCGGGAGGCAAAGAAGCTGGCGCTCATCGAGGTTCTGTCGGGCGCCCAGAGCGAAGAGTTCATCGAGCAGGTTCGCAAGACGGGCGACGTGAGCCCCAAGGAACTGCTGAAGGTTCTGACTGCGGGTGGTAAGGCCGCACAGACGACGCTCGACTTCCTCGAGGCGCAGCACAAGCAGAACGCTGAAGTTGCGGCTGAGCGACTGAAGAAGGGTCGCAAGAACGAAGCATGAAGAGCAGCGGCACGGACTCCTCAGTGGCGACGACTGACTGAGGATCTTGAGCGGCTAATCAAAGAGTGGGCCACCGCCCATTTCGGTGAGCAATACCTCTACGGCGAGGACGAAGAGATTGACCGTCTCTACGACTTGCGATGGGGGCTCGTTGTCGACCACCTGCCGCCGCCTCCGTTGACAACCGACGCCACCGAAGACGAGTCGCGCGAAGCCTGGGAGATGGAGCAGGACGAGAAGTGGGAACTCACTCAGGAGATTGACCTCCTCCGTCGAGACCTCTCGAATCGAACAGAGCGGAAGCGGCAACCGCGACGACGCTAGAGCCGTCCTCGGCATGAGAGGGCTGGTGTGTGTAACGCGCCAGCCCTCTTCCGGTTCGTAGAACGCGGTCTACGAAGCGGGCTCGGATAGTCGTGTTTCTCATCGAGTGCGCCACGAGCGTCGCCCAGACTGTCGTCTACGAACGCTGAGCCGCATAGATCCTTCGACCCGAAGGGCGAGGGCGATGAAGAAGAAGAAGAAGAAGAAGAAGAAGAAGAAGAAGAAGAAGAAGAAGAAGAAGAAGAAGAAGCACCCGTTGGTGTTCGGCTACAGCCGCCCCAGTGGAACTTCCATGAGCTCCATACTGCCGGGGCGGTAGCCCGGATCTTTCTTCTTCTTCCGAGCGCTACACCGTTGGTGAGTAGATCAAGTGATTGTTCGCACTTTCGGTAGGTGCTTTGGGTTTTTGAGCTGCCCCCCCTACCCCCCACGCTCAGGGTTCTGAGCGCAGGTTGTAGAGAAGGGCAACAGATCCGCCTACCGAGTGTTCGTATAGGTTGCTCGGGCTCCGTCGCCGCCCCGGACGTTCGTCCATGCTTCGGATCACGCCGAAGCACCCGCTCGTTGTTTCGAGCGAGAGAACTATCGGAATGTTCGGCCTGAAGCTGCGGCCGTCGAGCGGCGCTTGAGAAACCTGGCTCTTGACGGAACACCTAGATCGCGGTCTAACAAGAGGTCAGCGGTAGCCGATGAGAAACACCTTCTCGCGTAGACCGTCGCTTAGAACGCAATCTCGCGCGTCCGAGCACGCTCCGGCCATCAGCCCCCGAAGTGCGACGCGAGCGCTATCCGTCGCTAGATCATGTAGACGCACATAGAACGCCTAGATCGCGGTCTACGAAGCGGACTCGGGTATTCGATGGGAAACACGTTGTCGCGCCGAGACTCGCCCAGAACGCAATCTCGATGCGCTGGGCCGCACGAGACTCGTGCTCGCGTGGGTCACGCGCAGACTGACTCCTGCTAGTCGTCGCTCGACACCTCTCGGCGCTCGTAGACAACGGGCACTCCCCCAATGACGATGACTTTAGTGATCGCACAGCCCTCCGAGTGCGCTCCGGCGATTGTCCGCAGAAAGTCGTCGTGGAATTCGGGCTTCACCACGTCGCGGAAGTCTTCGCTTTCGATCCAAGCGTCGGGCGTGAGGTCGTCCATGGGTGGACTCGCTTTCTTAGGTGGTCTGACAGTCCTTCAAGACACCAACTGACAAGGAAGAAGCGCCAGGAAGGGAAACAGGTGCTTCTTCGCGGTGCTTCGAGGCACCAACTGACTTTCGGCGTGCGACTCGCCGCTCGTCGGTCACTGCCGTTCTTCGCTGATGCTTCGCAAGCCTTCGAGAAGCACTTCGTTGACGCGCTTGCGCGCCCAAGCGAAAGCGTCGCGCACTTGCTGCTTCTGCTCGTCACTGAGCGAGATGCTTTCGCCCGTGCGCGCGTTTATGGCGAGGAAGAGACCATTCCCCTTGATGATGTGCCGTCCACTCCAGCCCAGTGTGATCGCTGTGAGACTGAGTTCGAGGTTCGGCAGGCTCTCGGCGTAGATGAACTCGTCATCGACCCAAAGGTCAATCCCCGAGTAAGGGAGCCCGATACAGTCCACCGCACGGCATGCGAGGTGCTGATACATGGAGTCGATGTGGCTGCCGCGGGCGTCGCCCTTGACAGCGACTTCCTTCAGTTCGCCTTCGTCGGTGAGCAGCAGGCCAGTGATGTTCTTCACCAGTCCTCACCGTCCTCGGCTTCGTCAGCCGAGCGGAAGAGCTCGCCGAAGCCTGAGTCGACGATGGAGCCGTAGCCCGCGCCATAGCGCTGGCCATTGCTAAGGATGATGACGGCCTCAGCGCCGTGGGTCTCGATGGCTTCTTCGACGGCCTCAAGAAGTTGGCCGAGGGTGAAGTCCGTGTTGATCTGATCGGGCGCGTAGCCCCCGTTGTCGCTGATGTTCAGGAGGACTCGGGTCGTGGTTTCAATGGTCATGGTTCGGACTTAAACACGGGTCCACAGACCCCACAACTAGGCCTGAGTCCGGGCGTTTCTAGGCACCAACTGCGTGCCAACTGTCTTTCTCCCAACCTTGCGTGGCTGGGAGAAGGACGGCGAAGAGGGTCAGAGGCGGGTCATCGACTCCGCGAACTCGGTGAGCGAGATGACGGCGGCGCGGTAGCGCGCCTCGGCCTCGACCTTGGTCTTCGAGAACAGCGGACGCTTGCGGTTCGCGTCCCGGAAGACCTCGTTGAGGTTGTACCGCAGGAGGGTGATCGTGCGAGCGATGTCCTCCTTGGTAACCTCGACGGACTCGTTCGCCGTGGTCGTCGCGACCTCGGCCTCCTTGATGACCTCGCCCGAGAGGTCGGCGTCGGTGACCTTGGGGGCCTTGGTGATGGTTGCCATGGTGGCGTCCTTTCGGCAGTGGATCGGAGAGGTAGTGAGCGTTAGCGATGGCTATTCAAACCACCGGCCTCTTCCTGTCAACCGGCCCTTTTCCTCGGGCGTGTCCGCCTTCGTGCTTCCTCTTCCAGCACGCGGTCTATGGCCTCAATGGAGGTAACGACAGCACCCGTCATGCTCAACGAGAACGGCGCGCAGACTGCGTTCTATGACGATCTACGGCCGTTCCGTCTGTCAGTTGGCGACTGCCCTGATGAACTTGATGACCAGGTTCGTGCTCGTGGTGTAAGTCAGGTCGCCGTTCACCGAAGCGTGAGTGCCAAGCGTCGCCTCGTCATCGGAAGGGAAGCCCGCTTCGGTCTGCGGGCCTTCGATTAGCCGTGTGTCCAGCAAGTTGATTGAGCCCGTTCCCGTAAAGGCATGGGTCAGTTCGCTCAGTTCGAGATGTTCCGAGTTCGTGGCCCCGAACGTCGCGTAGCAACGCACGTCGAGCGCCTGGTCGCGCGTGACAAAACTGCGCGGAACCTCGACCCCGCCGGGACCGAAGCCAAGCACGGTGGGGATGCTGGTAGGCGTCGTCACTTGGTACTCCCACTTGACGTTCGCAATGACGGGGCGTGTGGCTGTTGAGGCCCACGTACCGCTGACCTGGAAAGTACGGTGGAGCCCGGTCAACGTTGCCGCGAGTGGGCTCCTGTAAGGGTCAACGCTGAAGTTGCGTTGCGTCTTTGGTGCGCTGCCGTTCGCGTCGAAGACTGGTGCGCCCGAAGCCGTGAGCATCGTGAACTGACCGCCGTAAGGCGTGGTGTCGGGCGTGCTCGCGTTCCAAAGCGTCACGGTCGTGCTGACCGGCGCCGCACCGTCATAGCGCATTGCGACGCTGTCGCGCGGGTAGGAAACATTCACTTCGAGCGTGTGAGATTCACCGTTGCGGAACAGTTCGAAGTAGTTAGAGTTCAGTTCACCATCGAGCACCGCACCACCGAGTGCTGGTCGGTTCTTGTCCGACGTCACGAGGGGCACGTTGTTGGCTGCGCCGTTGGTCGTCGTCGCGTCGTCACCTGCGAGCGGCGTACAGACAGTCGAGCACTCCTTGTCGTAGAAGCCGGCCATGCCCGTGCGCCGAAGCGCAGTTGCGGCCTCATATTCGGTAGAGCCGCCGCTGACGCCGAAGATGCGTGAGCCAGGTGCGGTCGGACGACTTGGCAACACGCTCGTGTAGATGACGGTGGTCACGCCGTCAGCGGTGACAGTTTGGCTCACCACGTGGTAGTCAACGCCTGCGACGCCGTAGGCCACGAGCGCGGCCGCCATGTCGTCGGGGTTACAGTGGACGCTCACAACCTGCCAGAACGCGGTGTTCTCCGGTGTGGTCAGAGACTTCACCGTTTGAGTGTTCGTGCCCGTGCGTGTCCAATCGGTGTTCGTGAACCACGTGGCGTCAATCCCTGCCGGGGCGTTGGAAGTCTTCGCAGTCCATGAGGCACGAGACGAGCACGCCGCGACCCCAGACGATGCGACGTAGATGGGACCCCAGCGGTTCGTCACCGGATCGAAGTCCTGGCGGACAACGTTGTTCTCGCATTTCTCCCAAGTCTCGGTCTGCGTTGCCGTGATGGTCGCGCGTGTCGTGTGCTCGTAGACGCTAAGCACGCCACCCTCAAGCAGACCGGCCTGGTTGTTCGCGTCGAGCCATACATCGGGACGATCCGCCGCTGTGTCCACGGCCTTGGCGCTATCGATGCGCGCTCGAAGGCTCGACAGCTCCTCGGGCGTCGATGCGGCAAGCGCGTCGTAGAGGACGCCAAAGTGCGTCCTGCCGACCGTCGCTGGCTGATCGTGGAGGTTGTCCACCCCGATTGGGTCGTCACCGTTGCTGGCAACGTCGCCGCCTGCCGGGTCGTTGAGATTGGTGCCTTCCGGCGCGGTGATCTCACGACGCACTGAGGTCGCGCGGGTGTGAGGCTCAGTCCACGATTCGGCGGCGGTTGAGCTCGCGGTCATGCGGGTGTGCGATTCACCACAGCCAGGGCACGATGTGGGGTCGTTCCACGCGCACACGATGACCGTGCCTCGGTGGTAACTGCCGCCGTTGTATGCCCAATTCTTCACTTCATTGCGCGCGCTCGCGTCGACCGAGCCCGCCTGAACGAAGACGCCCACTTGCTGCTGGCCGCTCGTGCCGAAGGCGTCCATGTTGCCGTCCCAGAAGTAGGTCACGTCGCCCCAGCCAGCGATTGTGCGTGCCACGTCAGTGTCGTTGTCACCCACATAGAGGAAACCGCTTCCGTAACCCCAGCGCGAGCCTGTCGCCTGAAGCCAAACGATCAGGCGCGACTTCGCGCAACTCGAAGCAAGTCCAGGGTTCATCGCGTTGAGTCTGTTGACGAGAGCGCTTTCGCCCGCGTATCGGTCTCCGAGAGCGCGGCTGGTGAAGTCACTCCACGCGCCGCGATCGTTGTAGACGGCCCAGACCTCGAAGTTCGGGTTGTAACCGCTACCGCCGCCACCACCGCCGTTGTTTCCGCCATCCACACCAGCGAAGGCAGGGGCACTTCCGACGAAGAGCCCCGCGGCGATTGCCACGAGGCCCAGCGTCGCGAGCAGGACGTTCTTTGCGCGTTTAGCGATTGTGAGCATGGTTAGCCTCCGTAGGTGAGCGTCACTGTGTCGATCAGCACGCGGTCTGTTTGTCCCTTCGCGTCGTGGTTGGGAACGATGGTCATGAGAAGACGAGCGTCAGCCACGGCCTTGGTGCGATCCGCGCGCCAGATCGAGTAGACGACGGGAACTTCCACGGTCGCCACGTAGTTCTGCGTGGCTTGGTCGTAATCGAACTGGATCGACCAAGCTCCGGAAACAATGCCCGTCCAGCCGGTGCCGTTCGAGGGAAGGCCGTCGCCCATCGCGAAGTCATAGCCGCCGAGAGTGGATGCGTCAGTAACAACGGGAAGAGGCGCATCGCTCAAGAGGAAGTCGCCCGTGAAGAGGTCAGCGAGTTTCGTCTCGATGGCGGCCATGTCGTTCGTGCGCGATTCGGTCTGCCAGTCGCCAAAGGTCGGGTTGATGATGCGGTTGACCGCGACGAAGAGGCTCGCGGAGAAGTTTTCCTGAGTCCAAAGCGAGTAGAACGGGTTCTTTGATCCGTCGGCCTTGAACGCCCAGCCCGCGTCGTCGGTGTAGCCCGTGGAAGCGGAAGGAAGGAGTGATGCGGGAATGGTCACCGCGTAGCTTCCGGGTGTGCTCAATACCGCGTTTGCGAGCGCTTTGTCCTCCAACGACGTGTAGGGGGCCTTGGCCCACGTGTTGAGCGTCACGGGGAAGCGGTTCTCGGTCTCTTGGAACCACTCTGGTGCGGTGTAGCCACTACTCGGTGCGCCAGCCGCCACCTGATCGGGTCCGTCACCCGCACCGATTGCTTGCGTGAACGGGTTGTAGAGGCCAACGCCGACGACCGCGGCGACGCCGACGACGAGCGCGACTTCGCCGAGGATCGTGAACTTGCGATCCTTCTTGAAGAGGCTGCGTGACGACTTAGCTTCGATTGCGTCGTCACGCTGTTGGTCAGCGATGGCCTTCTTGAGGTCGATGTTCATAGTGGTGCTCCTTGTTGGCGAGGTGTGTCGCAGGGAATATCAGCCAGCCTCAAGACACCAACTGACCGCCAAGCGGAACGCGCGGTCACGGCCCCGCCACGAAGTCACGGAATAGCTGGTTGTTCGTGAAGAAGTCAGCGAACCAATTGACAAGACTTACGAGCTGGTTCCACGCCCAATCGGCTACGGCGCCTAAATCGACACCGAACATGTACACGAGTGCGGCCAGCAGTCCGAGGACGAAGAGCACTTCGATGAGGTTCGCGAGGGCTCCGGCTGAGTCGGGGTGTCTGTTCATGAGGTCTCCTTGTTAGGCGTCGGTGGCAATATCGGCCACGCTTCTAGGCACCAACTGACTTCGAGCGCATAAGAAAGGCCCACTGCCTCGAGAAACAGTGGGCCTTTCGTTGGGTTGCTCATTCCAAGGTTGTTGAGAGCAACTGTCCGTCTTCATCGTGCGTCGTCACCGTTGCCCAGGTCTCGCCTGTGGCTGGATCGGCTTCGAACATGGTCACCGTCTTCATTTCATCCCTCCCTCATCGTCGCTCGTGAGGCGTTCGCGTAGCTCGCGGGCATAGGCGATCAACTCGGGGTCGGGAGAGTAGTTCCTCAACGCCAAACGAACCTTCTGGCGGGTCTCATTGCGAGCCGCGATGTTGTGGTTGAAGTGGCTGCCCTCCGGCTCGTCAGTCGCAATGAATGCGTCGATACGCGCACGGTCCTTGTCGGTCAAGGCGTAGCCCGACTCGATGATGTGGGGCCACATAAGTTCGGACTCGTTGACGATGGGAGATTTGCGCGAGCCTTGTGGGTAGTTCATGGCAACGTAGTCGGCTCCGCGAAGCTTTCGCTTCACTCCTTCACTCGCCTTTGTCATGGCCCTCGCTAGATCGTCCTTCGTCTCAATGGCAGGCAGCCTCGTCCAGCTCGTCACCTTGCGGCCACGCGTCGCTTTAGGCTCGGGCTTCGACTCAACAGGCCTCGTCAGCTTCTCCAGGCCGTTCTTGGTCAGTACCCACTTGCCAGCGTCCGGATTCTTCTCCCACCGAAGCGCGACGTTCGGGTTCCTCGACTCCCGGTAGCAGTCGCCGCAGTAGCCGCGAGCGTCCTCCAGTGAGCGGCGGTAGAAGGTGTGACCGTTCGGGCAAGTCGCCATGAACTCGCTGTTGCGAGCGTAGAGGCGTGTCTGATCCTTCTCGAAGAGACTCTTGCGGTGCGGCTCGTTGATGGGGTTCCCCTCAATGTCGAGCCCCAAGGCCTCCCGAAGCTCGCGGACGCGCGCTTGCCACGCGGGCCCATGAGCAGCGTTGCGCCCCTCGATCAGGTGAGCGATCTGGCGCGCGATGGAGTCGGTGGCTGTGCGGTTCGACAAGGTCGTAAGCAGATCTGACGAGAGCGTGACCAGTGGCAGGCGATCCTTGGTGACGTAGAAGGTCGTTTGCCCAATCGTCTTCAGGCTTCGGAACTCGTCAATGTCATAGTCACCGACAGCGAAGCGTTTGCCCGTGTCCTTGAACGCCGTCGTGATGAGCTCACGCTTCGCATCGGGGTCCAAGTTCGCCCACTCGATTGGGTCAATGCGGCGCAAGCGGTCGAGGCTAGCAATGCCCGAGAGTCGCGAGACCTGAGCGGGGTTGTAGGCGCCGGACTCAACCAATGCCTGGATCGCCTGGTTCTCAGCGTCCCAGCGCTCTTTCGCAGACCAGCCATCCTTCAGCCGACTCCGTAGCTTCAGCAACTTGCCGTCGGCGTCGTAGATCCGCGTTAGCTTCCCGGTTCGCGCAGTGAATGAGCCATCGGTGTTCGGCGTCACCGTCGTCAAACGACCATTGCGATGAATCTGGCCGCCGCCCTGTGCCGCGAGCCCCGCCATGCCAGCCACGTGCGCCCCGCCGTTCTCGGTGAAGTTTGGGCAGAAGCTCACGCCGGGGCCTGGCCGATCAAACGCTTTACAGCGACTCCAAGCGCCGAGTGTCGGGCTGAAATGAAGCATGGTCATGGTCTTCTCCCTCGTGTGTCGAAGGGGAATATCGGACTACTTCTAGGCACCAACTGACCTCGGAACGCGCGACGCTGAGCGTCGGTCTAGGGCGTGTTGATCAAGAAGGTGCGGGGTGGCCAGCCGCCGCGAGTTGCGTGGGAGAATGGGCGTGTGAAGATCCAGGTGCTGCATATCGAGGATTGCCCGAATTGGCAGGAGGCGGGCGATCGAGTACGGCTGGTGCTCGACTCGATCGGACGGGGCGATGTTCCGGTGGAGTTCGTGTTGATCCGCACCGAGGCTGAGGCGGTGAGCTCTGGTTTCGCGGGCTCGCCCACGATTCTTCTGGACGGTCAGGACTTGTTCCCGTCCCAGGGGAACACTGCCGACTTGGCGTGCAGGGTCTATCTGACCGAGCGCGGCTTTGCGGGTGCGCCGACGGTGGGACAGCTTGAGCGCACGCTGAAGATCGCTTAGACCGTCGCCTTGTGACGCTCGAACGGCGATCTCGTCACGAACTCGGGGTTCGGGTCAGCCGCGTTGAACTCGATCGACTCATCGAGAGCGTCAGAGGGTGCCGCGTGACGACGATCAGAGCGTGCCCGGAGCGCCGCGAGCGCGTCAGGCAAGATCCACCAGAACAGGATGATCGCCGCAACGAGAATCAACAGACCCCACGGTGCTGTCGGCATGAGTGCGCCCACCGCGTCTAGATCGCCGGCCATAGCCGCCGCCATGAACGTCTCGGTCCAGTCGCCGTTCCAGGCAAAACGGGTGAGGAATAACGCAAGTGGTTGATGAACGATGTTGGTGGCGACGCCCCAAATCTCGTCCCTCGATGGTCTGAAGAGGTCGCGCGTATCGTTCGCGTCACCCTTGGTGGCGTAGGTCACCGAACCGCCGTCGTCAGCGATGACTTCCACGATCCGGTGGGTGTAGCGGGTGCCGTTGTGGTCGACGCCGACAATGGTGCCCACGGTCAGAGTTTGCCCCAGATACGGCTGTGTCTGAATTAGGTCACCTGGCTCGGCGGTGCCGCTCATCGAGCCCGTCAGCACAATGTTGGTGCTGGTGCCGGTGAAGAGTTGAAGCACGAAAGGGATGGCCGCGAAAGCGACGAGCAGAACCGTAGCTACCTGGAACATCGCGAGCAAGAGGCCGAGGCCGTCCAACAACACCGCGCGCGCTGCGGCCCGGCGATCAATCTGTTCGTTCAGTGTGTTCACGATGTGCTCCTGGTGTCGTGGCTTCGGTAGATCTATCGCGGGTGGGGCGTAGAGGACTTGGCGGGTTCCTGGATCACGAGCGCGTCGTCGCCGTCGAAGTCCGCCATCAGTGCGATCAGCACGTTCACTTCGGGGGTTGTCAGCGTGCTCTTCTCGATCAGTTGATAGAGGGTGTCGCTCTTCGTCATGGTGTTCATCTCCTGTGTTGAAGTCAGTCCTTCGAGTCATCTGGGTCAAAGCCCCAGCGCAGTTCGGCCCAGTCCTTCGGATCGAGTTGCCCTGTTGCGGTAAACCGCTCGTCCTTGATGCGAAGCGCCCAATGCCAGCCCTCGCGCAGCTCTTCGAGGTCGTCGCGCTGGCTGTGATCGAGACCAGACGCAATCGCCTTGTCCGTCAGCGCGATGTTGAACCGAAGTCGCTCACGACCGCGGAAGGACGCCTTGAACGCGAAGTGACGAAGGTTGTCGGCAGGGTCACGACGGACGGCCTCTGACTGGTTGCTGTTGTAGCAATACGTCGGCTTGTCGAGCGCCTTCGCGATGAACCGTGCCTCAAGGAACTTCGCTTCAAGCGCGGTGTCCGCCCAAGCCAGAAGTTGTTTGCTGAAGTTCTCGACACCATAGGCGCGAGCTTCTGTCCTCAGGTAGGAGCCGGAGCCCATGTAGTGTCGCCAGTCTTCGTCCGGGTTCGAGCGGTGCTGGCCGACGTAGTTCGTGCCGGTGATCGAATTGCGAACCAGGTAGATGTAGAAGGCGTGGCGACGTAGGCCGTTCACGCTCGGCGCGTTGTCGTCGGGATGCGTTGTGTCGTCGCCGCACACGAAGTAGCGGTCGGCGGTAGCGGTGCCGGAAGTCATTCCTTTCTGCTCCTTTGTCGGAGCCCCAAGGTGGTAGATGGGCGTTGGTGTCGGAAGGAATATCGGCTTGTGCGCTTCTAGGCACCAACTGACAATCCCCGCGAAAGAAGAACCCCCAGCACGAGGCCGGGGGTTCTCCGTGGCGTTCGATTAGAACGTGAAGGCAGCGCCGTTGAGCGGGACGCCCATCAGGCCGTCGCCACCCCACGACGAGTGGTCGTTTGCGTAGGCAATGAGGTCGGAGGTTCCGCCGATCACCTGGTTGAAGGTGACGTTGGTAACGAAGCCAGCGCTCTCGAAGTCGAGCACGTCGCTGTAGTCGACGGTGCCGTCATCGGTCGGCGCGGTCACTTCGACCGTCATCACCAGATCGGTGCGAGCCGCGAGGGTGAAGGGCTCCCAGTTCTCGTCCATGAAGACCAGCGCGCTAGTCAGGAAGTTGCGAAGGCTCACCGGAGCGCTGATGGGCGCGTTCACGCCATCGTCGATGGTGACGCGCACAGTCGTGTTGTCGAGGATCGAAGCGGGAATGTCGGCAACGTCAACGCCTGACACCCACACCGCGAAGTGCGACGGCACAGAGGCTTGGTTGCTGACGCCCTTGACGAAGATCTGTGATTCAGGCTCCGCGACGGGGGTTACCTCAGCAAAGATCGGCTCGGACTCGACAGTCCACGCGTAGAGGTAACGAAGGTTGTTGACGAGGGTCTCATCCCCCGCTTCGGTGCTGATCGAGGCGCTCAGTGCTGCGTAGGTACCGCCGATGAAGCCAAGTGAAAGCAAGCCGCACACGAGCGCACTGGCTACGACCTTCTTTCGGGTCTTACGGAATGTTGTTTCGGACATGAGGTGTCTCCTTGTGTAAGTCGCGACGTGGTAGACCTCGAACGAGGCGACGCAGAGGGAATATCGGAAGCTCCTCATCGCAGCTCGGGCGCATACTCGCTCTCATGCTCGTTACCCACGCGGCGGTGCGTGACAAAGAGGAAGCCGCTCATCATCGCTTCGTAGACCCTGCGCGCGACGGCTGGCGATCGGTAATGTTCCGAGTACGGAGCCCAGTCGCAACTCCAAGGTTTCGAACAGAGGCGTGGCTCGCCCGAGTCCGGGTCGATGTGAAAGAACTGAGGCGGTGCCGGTGGGGTTGCCGTTGTGTCGGTCATCGTGAGTCTCCTTGTGTGACGTGGGAGGGAGTATCGAGCAGATCGCAGTCGTGTCCCGGCTCGGTGGCGTCGATCAGCGATGCGAAGGCCCAGCCGCGCCGCCAGTCCCCCCACTCGTCGCTCATGACTCAACCGCCTGGCGGATGGCCGTTGCCTGCGCGGTGAACTTCACTAGATCCTTCTCACGGCGTTTCCGTGCCGCGACCTTGTCGTGGTGAATCTGTCGCTGGATGATCGGGTCGTGCTTGACCTCTTCCGCAGTCGCGTGATCCTTCAGAACGCGGTAGACCGTCGCTCGACTCAACTGCGTGGCCTTAGCAATCTCTGACTTGGTGAAGCCACGGGCGACCATCGTCACGATGATCGCTTCGAGTTCGGGGGTAAGCACCGACGGCCTACCCAACTTGCCGCCAGACTCCCTGATTGCGCTTAGGCGCTCCGCCGTGCGTTGCGCGATCAAGTCGCGCTCGAACTCGGCGAAGGCGGCCATGATGCTGAAGAAGACCTTGCTGAACGGGTCGCTCGGGTTGTAGACAGTCCCTCCGATCACGAGGGAGACTCCCTTGGCTTCCAACTGGGCGGCGATGTCCTGGAGGTCGCGAAGGTTCCTTCCCAGGCGATCCAGCTTCGTGACGATCAGTTCGTCGCCGGGCTGAAGCCAGGCCAGCAGCTGTTCCAGCGCCGGTCGGCGCTTCACGCCGGAAGTCTTCTCAGTGAAGATGTTCTCTGGTTCGACGCCAGCTCGGATAAGTGCGTCGCGCTGAGTCTCGGTTGTCTGGTCTGTGGTGCTTACTCGCCCGTAGCCATACTTCGTCATCGTCATGTTCCCCTGTTGCGGTTTCAGGGAATATCGACATGCCTATTGCGACGAACTTATGAACCGGGCTTTGTGCGCATCCTGTAGCGCCTTTGAGTGCGAAAAGCGCTCTAGCCGACCGGTCGTTGTGAGACTGTTCAGAACTGAAGGAAAAGACACACACGACCACGCGGTTAGAAGCCACGTCGAGACCAGGAACGATCCTGGCGACACCTGCGCGTGTCGACTTCTGTTGACAAGAGAAGACCCCCGGCCAGCGGTGGTGACGGCTGACCGGGGGCTATTGGAGACGGGAACCAGAGGACGTCTCTGCTTGGAACTCTGACCCGCACGTAGAACTATCGGCTCTCGGTAGCGGTGCGCTCACGGAGCCACGTTGTGAGGTCGATAGCGCCCTCGCGCAGACTTGCCTTGAAGCGCAGTTGCGCGTCCAGTTCTTCCTCGCTCTTGTGCCAAGCACGGTACGCGCCGAGCGCATCAGTCACGAGCGCCGTGAGTTCAGGGTCCGCGGGTGCGGCGAAAGCATCGAGGGTGTTCTTAGCCATGATCGTTCTCCTTGTGATCGGTGTCACAAGTCATCTCTAACCACTTCGGCTTCTGACTTGCGGCGCTCGCGCTTCAGGTACTTACACAACCAGGGGACGCTCACTTCAGCATCGGCCAGGGCGATTGGCGACTTGCGTTGCTCGGGGGTGAGGCGCTCTATCCGGTGAGTGCTCACGGCGTCGCAAATCTCCCTGTAGGTCGCTCCAGCCTTCAGCATGTTCGTGATCAGTCGCTTGTCGGCGACGGATAGGAAGAGATTGGGCCGACCACCACCCTCACTCGGTTCGGTCAGTTTCGCTGGGGGTCGTGGCGCGCCGAGAGTGCCACGACGCCACGCCTCGCGCGATACGTCGTCAATGTTGAGGCGGCTGTAGATCGGGTTCGTCATGGTCGTGTCCGCTTTCCCTCACCAAAGCCCTCGAACGTCATCTCGATGGCTCGATCAGCGTCCTTCTCCTGAATCCAGAGCCCACCGTGCTGGTCAGCCCAGAACCAAAGTTGATCCGGCTTCCCCTTGAGACGCGATGCTTGTGCGAGAAACACCCGTGCCAACTCGCGCCGTCCGGGGCCGCGCCCGTTCGTTGCGGCAAGAAGAATCGGTAGTAGGCGCGTGAGGTCGTCCATGGGGTGCTCCAGTGTGGTGAATCGGTCAGAGGGACTATCGTTCTCGACCGCCTGTAGCGACCTCGCGCACCTCGATATGATCGCGGAATGGCCTCCACCGACAACGCTGTCGACTCCGCGATAAACGCGGCATTCCTAGCTGATCCGACTCTCCTTCTTCGACTCAGCACGCTCGACTACACGGTCGATGGTTTCTCCGTCGAGCAGAACTCCCCGGCCCTCTACCAGCTGAAGCAGGCCACCGGAGCGGATTGGGACGCGCTGCGACGTGCGCTCTTTGAACGAGCGGTCGAGAGCCAGAACCACGGGGTTCTTCTGACGCTCGCCGACAACTGGGAGAGCACTGAGGCGCTCAGCGAGCTTGCGAACGGCGACCTTAGCGCGATCTTCAACAGCTACGAGCATGGCGAGGAACTCGGGAGTTGGGTGAAGGAGCTTGCTTCTCGGGGCCTTCGCTACAACGAGGGACTGTCCTCTTGGCGAGCTAAGCACCCTGAACAGAGCGAGCTTGAGGCAGCCAACGCCTTCGACAACTGGTGGCTCGGCCATGAGTGGGACGAGCCCGCTCCCTGACGGGAACGCGGCGGCGAACTCAGGCCTTGGCCAACTCGTAACCCTGCTCGTTCAGCAGCTCGATTGAGATGTTGAGAAGCTTCACGATGAACTCAATGACTTCGGCGATCAGGGCTTCATCGGGCTCGAACAACGCGCCGCCTTTGTGAGGTGGCTGAAGTGGCGTTTCAACAGCGAATCGCAACGTAGAGACAAGTTGCCCGTGAGCGTTTCCAGAGGTGATCGCCCAGTAGCGCAGGGTCTGAAGCGTGGGGCCTGAAACCCTGTGAGCGATCTTCTTCGTCAACTCCGACGGATCGACTGGTCTGTCCTTGATGAACATCTCAGCATCGAGCCCGACGTTCTCTGCGCTCGACTTGATTAGCCTTCCCAGCGCGGCGATGGCTGCGTTGGTCTCCTCGTCCGGAGTTCCCGCCTTGTTCAAGGCTGCGGTCAGGGTGAGCCCGTGTCGGTACTCGATCTTGGCGACCTCGAGGGCGCGCTTGATCCGAGCCTCTGACGTGTCTCCGTCGAGAATCCAGATCACCTCGGTCAACGCCTCAAGCACTGGGCGTAAGAGCGTGTAATCAGCGTTGACGTGGAGCAGGAGGGTGGCGTCGCCTGGGCTGTCTACAAGTTCCGCCCACGCATCGAGGTGGTCGGCAGCAGCATGGACCAACCCCGCCACAATGCCATGAGGAATGACTTTGTTCCCTGCCGCGGCCTGGTCCGCTTCAGCAGTCGAACCCGCCCTTGCGCGGGGCACACCGGCCTTCACGGCAGCGGCAAACGTGCGGAAACCACCAACAGCACCCCCAAGCGTTGCGAGTGGAGTGGTCTTTGCCATGACCGAATCGTACTGAGGACGCTGCTAGCTGGGCGTGAATAACTGGGATGAAACGTCGTGCCGACCGGCGTGCCACAGCGTCCCACTGAGCGTTCCGACGCGCTCGAAAAAAGAAAAGAGCCACTGACGCGGCTCCAGCGAGCGCTACCACTCGCCACTGCTCACTGACCGAGGCACCGTAGTTTTCAGTAGGCCGGCCAGGGCCTCCGAACGGACAGTGAAGCTCACCGCTGGGCTTCAGGCAGGGGAATGTTGGGGACTTTCTCAAGTCACCCAAGCGCCTGTTTCATACCCCGGCAATCGAGGGGAGGAGGGTCTGGGGCAATGGTCCCGGAAGCCTTTCCACAGCCTTGTGGCAGTTGCTTGCGACAGCTTTTCGCAGTGGGGGAACTGGTGTCACACCAGTTGCTGTCTACGTGTCGCACGTAGCGCCGTGGTCTTGGCAGGACTACGTCCTGGGAGTCTCTTCGGCGGTTTCTAGGAGTGGCCCTGGTGGCGAAGCCAGGAGTCTCTTCGGCGGTATCTAGGAGTCGGGAGGTTTCGGAGAGCGAAGCGGTTTCTGAAGCCGTCGGCAGACCGTCGTTATGGCGCCCCCTCATGCTTATCGCGAAGTCAATGGTTCCAACGGAGTCTGACGCCGAACACACATGAGGCGAGGACCACCGTTGACGCTCGCGCTCGTGCCCTTGCCTCATCACTCGGGTTCGGCCCTAGGCCCATGTCGATATTGCCTCGAAACACCGATCTTGGGAGGGGAACCCAACATGGCCGACTTCAAGAATCTCAACCTTTCCGACGCGCTTCGCCACGAGGAGGAGGAGGACGAGCTTGACCTTCTGATGGCTGGCAAGAGTGCCGTCCCCGTTGCGGCTCCATCGCCACAGCCCGCCGCATCGCCTGACGCCATGCTTGCGGACCTACTCTCCGATGACGACGAACTACCCGCGAGCAAACCCGTAGCGAAGGCACCGACCGCGCCCAAGAGCACTACCACTGAACGCAAGAAGCCTCGCCACGTCGGAACACCACGAGCCCGGGTGACAGCCAAAGACGCCCTTCTCTTGGCGTTTCTCGGCAAGTTCCGCATCGCGACCGCTGAGGCGTTGTCGATGCTTCAGGTCGCGGAAGCTGGACCTCGAACGAGGGGGGGTCGCCTGACTTCTGTAGTGACCATCGAGAACCGACTCGCAAAGTTGGAGCGCCTGGGCGTCGTTCAGGTCGCCACCATGAGCGGCTACCCGACCTTTTATGGAACGAACTCGGAAGGTGTCGCTGCTGCTCGCGCTTTTGGTTATCTGCTTGGCGATGACGAGGCCGATGGCAAGGGCGCTTCAGGCATTTCGAACCACAACGTCCCTCACCGCCTGGCGGTGTCGCACGTGGCCGCCAAGTTTATGTGTCCGACCGCCGCCTTTAGGCGGTCGATGACTCTTGATCCGCTGGCCCTCGACCAACTCATCAGTGAGCGCACCATCGAGAAGTATCGCGGAGAAGTCCAGGCGGAGTTGGACAGGGACCGCTCACACGGCCTGAGTGACGGGTCGTTCGGCGCGTGGCGCAGTCAGACGGCAGTGCCTGAGGCCAAGACGATGATGCGGTCAGGTCGTGCGCCATGGAACGAAGTGATGGAGTACTTCCCGGCATTGTGGAGCCTCGGCTACCAGAGCACTGCGATGGATCAGACGAAGGACAACCACGATCCTGACCTCGTGCTGAACCTCGAATCTCAGCGCGTCGATGCGAAGCCGGTGAGCATCTTCATCGAGGTTGAGCTGAGTTACAAGACCAAGGCCGAGCTGAAGAAGATCCTTCGCACGTATGCCCACGAGTTCAGGGACGGCCTGACCTACAAGCAGGTCTACTACTTCATCGGCGGGAACCGCGCCAACGAGATTGCCAAAGCGATCAAGAGTGTGGACAAGGCAGAAGGTCTCGGCCTGCTCGAAAGCGGTCGGCTTCGCTTCGTCCCGCTTACGGCGCGTGACGGCTCGCCGTTGACGTGGCTCAAGACCTGGAGCCAAGCACGATGAAGCGCTTGTGTCTGCTCGGGCTCGCACTTGTCGCGACGGTCCGGATCGTCGGTGTCCTTCACGGCAAGCGGCATGTGTCGCACATCGAAGACGTGCCTGCTCGGGCTCGACACGAACTGACGCTTGAAGAACTGTTTGCCGGTGAGTGGCCCGAGGGCATTCACCGGACTTGGCCACCGAGAAAGGAGAAGAAAGATGGCAAGAGTATGTAAATGTCCGATCAACCCCAGCAGCGAGTACTACGCACGGACCATGAGGGGCGAGGTCGTCGGCCTCGACGCCTTGCTGAGTTACGCGAGACGGCACAAGATGCTCTACAAGGATCTTGACTGCGGCGGCGTGATCGCTGACTTTAGACCGGGTGGGGCAGGTCTGCTGGCTTCCCTCCCCGCGCCTGCGCGTCGCTTCACCCAGCCTCGCAAGCGCGTCCCAGTGATCCGCAGTGTGGCGAACGGCACTGTCGCGTACCGCTTCTTTGGCGAGTCCTATGGCTTGGCCAAGGAGGGCGTGAATGTGGCCGCTATTGCTGGTTTCACGGGCACTGGAAGCGAACTGTCGCAGAGGTTGAACGTGCCTCCTGCCGCCCTCGCGACCTCGCTTCACTTGCCTCTAGATGAGTTCCTGAAGACGTCGTTCGACGTGAGCAAAGACTGACGGTTACAAGCACTCATCCCCGCCACGGAGCGTTGGCGGGGATGAGTATGAAGATGACACCTCACCGTCGAAACCGAATATCGGCTTAGCTTCAGTTCGAAGGTTCTTTGTGCGTCGGAGCTGGCGTGCCGTATTCCGGGTGCGGCTGCTTCCACACGAGCTTGATCCGACTGTTGAACTCGTCCGCCCTGGCGCTGCCGCCACCACGTCGCCCTGGCATTACGACCACGTGCTCCAACTCTTGCGTCAGCATCAGTTGACGCTCTTCAAAGGGCAACGTCGCCTTGTTCAGCACGAACTCTCGCACCTCTTCGGTAGTGCTGATGCGCCTTGGCTGAGCCAACTGCTCGGCGTAGAAAGTCTCCCGCTCATGGCGCAACGTCCGCCGCTGCTTGTCGAGTTCATCGACCTCGGGAAACACCACGTCACCAGACAGTTGTTCGTTCTTGAAGGCGTCCATGAGCGACTGGATTTGCTCGTTGATGCTCTGAAGGCGTTCTTCCCCAGGCCACTGATCGGGCGGTGCTGACACCACTTCAGTCTCAACGCCGTAGGCAGCTCGGTTGAGTGCGTAGGCCATGACCTCATACTCGACGTGCTGTTCTAGGCGTCGCGCGACTATGGCTAGATGGTTCTCGGCACCGTTACAGGAGTAGACGTCCTTCTCAGGGTTCGAGCCGTTAAGTCGCCCGTAAAGCCGTCCTCCGCACTTGCCACATCGCAGCAGCCCACTGAGCAGCCAACGCCCCTGGCGCTTTCGTTCACGCACACGGGAGGCGATCACTTCGAGGCCCTTCGCACGCTCTTCGAGCGTGATAATTGGCGGCCACTCCCCCATGACATAGGTACCGTCCGAGTTGAGAACGGGCTCCCCGTGGTAGGTGCGGACACCCGCGACGCGCCAGCCCAGGATGCTTCGCTTAAGCGTGCCGTGCTTCCACTCACCGCCACCGGTTGGTTTGAGCCCGGCCTTCTCCCATTGGCGACGCACTTGTGTGATCGAGCCTCCGGCAAGGACCAGATCGACCGCTTCGCGGATAGCTCTGGCTTCTTCCGGCTCAAGGGCCGATCCATCTCGCGTATAGCCGAACGGGCGGTTTCCAGCGATCTTCGGCAGTCCACGCAGAGCCTTCTGACGATGTGCGGCCTTCGTGCGCTCCGAGATGCGTTCTGCCTCTGCCGCATCGACTGACGCCTTGATACGAGCAACCATTCTTCCGTCAGCGGTTGAGAGGTCGTCCTTGCCTGAAACGACGGTGAGGATCGTCACGTCTGTGCGCTCATGGAGCTTGATCAGATCCTCAAGTTCGCGCATTCTTCGAGTCAGGCGCGAGTTGCTGTAGCTGATGATGTGCGTGTGCTGTCGCGCCTCGACAGCTTGGACAAGGTTGGCCCATTCTGAGCGCTTCTTGCGAGGGTTCGACCTCTCGCTAGCGCCAATGTCGTTGTCGGTATAGACGGCATTGACGGGTAGCCCCAGCCTGTCGGCAAGCTCCCGACAAGCTTCTTCCTGGCGCGCAACGCCCAGACCTTCGCCCTCAGCATCACGACTGATCCGGCAATAGATCGCGGCATTTCGCACAGCAACACTCATGGCCTTCTCACTCTCGGTTCGAAATGACCTTAGAGCACCACGAATCAATTGGTGTCGCCGTCCACCCATCGCTGCGATTTGCGGTCGTAGCGGCGGTGCGCCGACGCGAGGCGGAACGTCGTCACCTCGAGTTGCTCCTCGGTCTTGACGTGGCGCGGCGCGGTCGCCACCGTGCCGACTACCGTGATTGTGTCCGACATGGCTGCCGTCCTTCCGGTCCTGTTGCAATGGACCGGCCACCCCCGCGCCGCTCGTGCCCGATTGAGGCTGGCGGTGGCCGGTGACAGGACTCTGGCACCGACGGCGCCGTGCCGCTCAGGCTGGCGCGCAGAATGTGGAGAAGGCGCGCGATACGCGCACTGTGAGGAAGTCGGGACGCGCCGATTCAGCCCCGGACGTAGGGGGCAAACGACTTGCGGACCTTGTTCACCTTCGGGACGGTGACGGCCAGGCAGTAGCCCTGATTCGGGTTCTTCGCGAAGAAGTCCTGGTGGTACTCCTCCGCTGGCCACCACGCACCGAGCGAATCGATCGTCGTGACGACACCGCCGCCCCAGAGCTCGTCCGCGCGGGCGCGGGCGGCGGCGAACAGCTCATGCTGCGCATCATCCGTCGGGAACATCGCCGAGCGGTACTGGGTGCCGATGTCACCCCCCTGCCGATTGAGCTGTCGCGGGTCGTGGAGGGTGAAGAAAATGTCGAGGATGACCTGCTCCGGCACCTTCGTCTCGTCGAAGGAGACCGCGACCGCCTCGGCATGACCCGTGGTCCCGGTGCAGACCGTCTCATAGTCCGGGTGGTCGACGTCGCCGCCGGTATACCCCGACTCGACCTCGGTCACCCCATCGACCGTGCGATACACGGCGTCGAGACACCAGAAGCAACCGCCAGCCAGATGGAAGGTGCGCATACTCACTACAATCGCACGGTGCTCCGTGTGTATTCCCAGCATTGCTGATGGGCGCCGTCTATGCGCTGCTTGGCGCACTGCTCTTCGGGGCCAATGGGAGCCTCACCAAGGTCATCATCGATGCGGGCATCGACCCACTGCAGTTGACCCTGTTCCGCACGCTCGGCGCAGCACTCCTTGCGGGGCTCGTGCTCGCCGCGACTGACCGGGGCATGTTTCGCTTGCCGTGGCGCCGCATGCTCGCCCTCGCATTCCTCGGGGTCGGTGGCATTGCCATCCTGCAGGCCTCGTACGCGCTCGCGATTGCTCGGCTCCCGGTGGGCATCACCCTGCTCCTCGAATTCCTCGCGGTGCTCATCGTCCCGCTGTTTGCTCTCATCGTGTACCGGGAGCGGATTCGGGCGTCCATGTGGGGTGCGAGCGTCTGCGTCCTGCTCGGTCTCGCACTCGTCGCGCAGGTGTGGGACTCGATGCTCGACCCCATCGGGTTGGCGTTCGCGCTGCTGGCCGCCGCGAGTCTCGCGTTCTACTTCCTCTACGGCGAACGCCAGATCATCGCGACGAGTCCGCTGGCCACCATGTTTTGGGGGTCACTGTTTGCCGGGCTGTTCTGGGGCTGCTTCAGCGGCTGGTGGGAGCTCGAGCCGAGCGTCTTTGGTACCGCGGCATCACTCGGGGGCGCGCTCGCGGCGATCGAGCTGCCGATCTGGACGCTGCTCATCATCACCATCGCGGGTGGCACATTCCTCCCGTTCCTGCTGTCCTTCCTCGCGATCAGGCGACTTCGGCCGACCGCGGCCGGCATCATCGCGTCGAGCGAGGTCGTCTTCGCCTTCGCCGTCGCCTGGCTCTGGCTCGGTGAGGCCCTCGACTGGGTCCAACTCATCGGTGTCGCCGTGGTGCTCGTCGGCATCGTCCTCGCACAGACCGTCCGGCCCGGCTCTGTGGCCGACCCCAACCTCGCGGTCGCGACGGGCACCGTCGAAATCGTCACGGGTGCGATCCGAGTCATCCCCGACGACGACACCGAGCCCGCCAGCTGACCCCGGCGCTGCGCTGCTCCCCACGGTGCCCTCGGCTGGAATCGAACCAGCGACCAAGAGATTAGAAGGCTCCTGCTCTATCCGCTGAGCTACGAGGGCGCTGGGCAAGGATACCGGCGCAGCCCGGGCCGGTGACGAATGCGATCACTACACTCGAGCGCATGGCTGGCGACGACCTCCTCGTATGGATTGACTGCGAGATGACGGGACTCGACCTCAACGTCGACGAACTCGTCGAGATCGCCGTCATCGTCACCAGCTACGACCTCGTCCCCGTCGACCCCGGCATCACGGTCGTGATCAAGCCATCGGCGGCGGCACTCGAACAGATGGGCGATTTCGTCCGCACCATGCACACCGACAGCGGGCTCATCGACGAGCTCGAGCACGGGGTGGGCCTCGAGGCCGCCGAGCAGCAGGTCCTCGACTACATCCAGCGCTTCGTGCCCACGGCGAGCAGCGCGCCGCTGGCGGGGAACTCGATCGGGACCGACCGCGCCTTCATCGCGAAGCATATGCCGCGCGTCAATGCGCACCTGCATTACCGCAGCGTCGACGTGTCGAGCATCAAGGAGCTCGCGCGGCACTGGTATCCGCGGATCTACTTCAATGCCCCGGCGAAGGATGGGGGGCATCGTGCCCTCGCCGACATCATCGAGTCGATCCGCGAGCTCGAGTATTACCGCGCTGCCGCATTCGTCCCACAGCCCGGGCCGACGAGCGATGAGGCGAAGGCCGCGGCGACGACCGCGATCGAGCGGTACGCGGCCGCGCTCGGTGGCGCGAGCACTCCTGGACTGTCCTAGAATGGTGCGGTCCCGCCGCGCGCGGCGGGCATGGCGGCCGTAGCTCAGTTGGTAGAGCGCTGGCTTGTGGTGCCGGATGTCGCGGGTTCGAGTCCCGTCGGTCGCCCCAATGCGAGGCCCGTGATCTTAAGTGGTCGCGGGCCTCGCGGCGTCCTCGGGGGTTCACCCATCCGCGAACACCGCGGCTGTTCTCACCCGCCTTCCGTACCATGAAGGCATGGCCCATATCGTCGACGAGCCACTGCTCGAGGAGTCGCTCGACTTCGGTGCGACGTCGAGCCTCGATTCCCCGTGGCGCACCATCGTGTGGAACGACCCGGTCAACCTGATGCCGTACGTGGTCCGGGTCTTCCAGACGTACTTCGGCTACCCGCGGCCGGAGGCGGAGCGCCTCATGCTCGAAGTCCACGAGCGCGGTCGGGCGGTCGTCGCCGCCGGTCCGCGGGAGGAGATGGAGCGCCACACCGAGGCGATGCACGAGTACGGACTCTGGGCGACCGCGTCGAGGGGTGAGCATTGATGCGGTTCGCGATCGATGACGACCGGATCGTGGTGCGCACGGGCGCTCGGGAGCACGAGGTAATCCACGGGTTGCTGCACGAATTCACGGCACTGGCCGCCTCGCGCCGCGAAGACCCGATGCGCGGGGAGAAGACGCCGAAGGACCCCGCCCTCGCCCGGTTGCTCCCTGACCCGGTCCACGGTGACGCGGAGGCCGCCGCCGAGCTGCGCTTCCTCACCGAGGCCGCGCTCATCAGCCACAAGCTCGCGAATGCGGAGACCGTGCGCGCGTCGCTCGTCGACGCCGGCGGTGCGCCCGCGCGTCTCGACGCGGCGCAGGAGCTCGCCTGGCTCAAGACCCTCACCGACCTGCGGCTCGTCCTCGCGGCACGACTCGGCATCGAGCGTGATGAGGACACGGGCCGTAGCGCGACCGAGTCGGATCGCTGGATGCAGGCCGCCTACCACTGGCTTGGCGCGACGCAGGCCGAGCTGCTCGACGTCATCGATGCGCGGGACGCTCGACGCGACCGGGCGGAGGCGGACGAGCCGGACCCGGCAGACGAACCGGACCCGGTCGAAGAGCCGACCCGATGACCGAGCTCGACCTCGACGCGGACGCGTTTGCGGCGCTCGTCATCGAGGAGCTCGACCGGCTGCCGGACGAGATGGTCGATGATCTCGACAATGTCGTGTTCGTCGTCGAGGATCGTCCCGAAGACGGCTCCCTCGACCTGCTCGGTGTGTATGAAGGTGTCGCGCTCACCGACCGCGGGAATTACGGCTTCGGGGAGCTCCCGGACCGGATCGTCGTGTTCCGTGAGCCGCTGCTCGCGATCTGCGCGGACCTCGACGAACTCCGGAAGCAGGTCCATGTGACGCTCGTCCACGAGATCGCGCACTTCTACGGCATCGATGATGACGAACTGCACCGGCTCGGCTGGGCGTGACGGCCTCGGTCGAGCCAGCGGGCCCCGCTAAGATGCCCTGGCGCCGTGAACGCGGCCGCTGCACGACGAACGGAGACCGCATGCGCCCCGCGCGACGCCGACTGGCCCGGTCCGGGGCGATGCTCGCCGCGACGGGGCTCGCCGCGACCGGGCTCACCGGTTGCCAGTTGTTCGAGATCCAAGAGCCGGAATACGTCCCGAGTGCGCTCGAGACGTGCGTCACCGCGCACACCTGGCAGCTCGACACCGACTCCATCGTCGCCAATGTCGCCGAGCGGCTCGCCGCCGTCGGTGCGACCGGTGACATCTCGGTCGAGGGGAGCCAGCGCCTCGACGTCAGCGTCGGGGGTGCGCTCGTCCTCGACACGGACCTCGTGACGACGGTGACGAATGCGGGACCACCGATCGTCGTCACCGAGCAGACGGTGCGGGGCACCTCGACCGGCGCGATCGTCATCTCCGGTGATGTCGCGGTGCCGCGGGGCTGGTCCGTCGCCGATCTGACCGTCACCGAACAGATGACGAGCGACGACGCGCCGGTTGATCCGATCCCCTGGCAGATCGGACGCACCTGGATCGATGACACCGTGGGGCTCGTCCTCACCTGCTCCGCCGACACGCTCCGGGTCGCCGGCCGCGGCACGAAGCTCGCGTGGGTCTTTCACCCCGAGGGCTGGGCCCCGCCCGCGCCGACGGAGGAGCCGAGCGACGGCGAGGCCGCGGAGCCAACCGAGGGCTGACGGCTCCCCCGGTTCAGCCTCGCGGCCGCAGCACCTCGTCCGCGAGGTGCTCGGGCCGCTCCCGACGCCGGAGGGCCTCCTCCTGCGCCGCCCAGCGCTCCCAGTGCGGCGCGAACGTGTCACCATCGCGGCCGAGCGCCCGCATTCGTCGCGTGGCAGCATCCAGCTCGAGCCACACCGCGTACGCGGCGAGCGGTCGGCTCGCCCGGCTGAGCGCCCCGACCCCCTCGATGATGATCGGGCCTGTCGTCGGGACCTGCCGCCGCTCACCCGGCGCCGATGACGCCCAGTCCCACCGCGAATACGCCGACGGCGGCCCGAGGACGTCGGTCGCGACCGCCGCGGAGCCGGCGTCGAGGCCATCCCAGCCCGGGTAGATCTCGTCGAGCCGGACCAGCGTCGCCTCCGGCCACACCGCCACGACCTCATCCGCGAGCGTCGACTTGCCCGCACCGGCACGTCCGTCGATGAGGAGCACCGGCCGCACGCCCCGCGCGAGCGCCGCCGAGCGCGTCGCGTCCCGCAGGCGCGTCGCGGTGTCCTCGTATGTCGACCGCACCGTCATCGGGTCCATCATCGTCCGAAGATCGGATTCCACGCCCCGGTCGCGACCGAGACGCTCACCGCCAGCGCCGCGACCGCGATCGCCAGCAGCACGAGCACGAGGTCGCGCGCGCCGAAGGGCGAGGGCCGTGCCCAGCTCCGCTGGATCGGTGCACCGAAAGCCCGCGCCTCCATCGCCGTCGCGAGACGTCCGCCCCGCCGGATCGCGATGACGAGGAGGCCGAAGGCCTGACCCGGAAAGCGTCGCAGCCGCCCACGGTCGGCGATGCCGCGGGCGCGGCGGGCCAGCTCGAGCGAGCGCCAGTCGTCCAGGAGCAGGGCGACGAGCCGTAGCGCCCCGAGCGCACCGAGGACGAAGCGGGACGGGAGTCGGAGGCGCTGCGCGAGCGCGTCGGCGAATGCGGTGGGATCGACCGTCACAAACAGCACGACAGCCGGCAGCGCGATCGCGAGCACCCGCAGCGTCGTCGCGATCGCGAGCGTGATCGACCCGTCGGTCACGTGGACCGCGAGGAACTCGATATACGTCTGACCGGACGGGTCCCCGTAGAGCAGCATGGTGAAACCGCCGAGCGGAGCGGCGATCCAGACCGGGAGGGTGCGAAGCGCGAACTGGCGCACCGACAGGCCCGCCCAGGCGAACAGCACGATCTCAGCGGACAGCGCGACGGCTGCGGACACCCAGTCGATCGACGGCACGAGCGCGGCGGCGATGATGAGCGCGGCGACAAGCTTCGCGACCGGGTTGACTCGGTAGATGGCCTGCCGACCGGCGACCGGGGTGAGGACGGCGCTCATCGCACCGCCTCGAATCGGCCGGGGGCGCCGGGGTGCGCGCGCAGCTCGTGGTCGGCGACGGCCGCAGCGAAGTCGCCGTCATGTGTGATCGCGACGATGGCACTGCCGGCCTCGAGGAGGTCCGCGAGCACGGCGACGAGCTCCCGCCAGGTGCGGGCGTCCTGACCAAAGGTGGGCTCGTCGAGGATGAGCACAGGGGGCCGTGTCGCCAGCGCGGTCGCGACCGACAGCCGCCGCTGCTCCCCGCCGGACAGGGTGTACGGGTTCGCGTCGAGCAGGTGCCCAAGGCCGAGGCGCTCGATGAGCGGCTCGATCCGTGCGTCGGTTGCGGCCACGTCGAGCCCGATCGCCTGCGGGCCGAGCGCGAGCTCGGCACGGACGCTCCCGGTCACGAACTGGTGCCCGGGATCCTGGAACACGGTGCCGATCCGCGTCACGAGCTCCCGGGAGCGCCAGCGGATCGGCCGCGACTCACGACCGGCGGCGAGCGCCTCGGCACGCACGATGCCGTCATGCGGCGGCAGCAGCCCGCCGAGCGTCAGGCCGAGCGTCGATTTGCCCGCGCCGTTCGGGCCCGTCACCGCGAGCGCCTCGCCAGCCCGTAGCTCAAGGTCGATGCCAGCGGCGACCGGCGTCGACGGCACCCGTGCGACCGCGAGGGACTCGGTGCGCAGCAGCACGCGGCGGTCGTCGGGACGAATGCGCGGCGGCACGACCGGCGGGAATCCCGGCACCCACACCCCGGCCGCCGCGAGCGCCGCACCCTGCTCGCGCAGCACACGGTCTGGCGGCCCGTCGGCGAGCAGCCCGCCGCCGGGGGCGAGCACGACGACCCGGTCGACGAGGTCCTGCCAGACGGCCACCCGGTGCTCGATGACGATGAGGGTCGCGCCGGTCGCCTCGAGCACCCGACCAACCGCCTCTCGCACCTCCCGCACCCCGTCCGGGTCGAGGCTCGCCGTCGGCTCGTCGAGCAGCAGCAGGCCGGGGCGCATCGCGAGCACGCCCGCGAGCGCGAGGCGCTGCTGCTGACCGCCGGACAGCGCATTCGTCGCGTGATCGAGTGGGAGCGCGAGCCCAACGGCGTCGAGCGCCCAGCCGACCCGCTGCCAGATCTCCTCCCGCGGCACGCCGAGGTTTTCGCACCCGAACGCGACGTCGTCACCGATCCGCGGCAGGATCACCTGCGAGTCGGGGTCCTGCAGGACGAGACCGACCTCGCCGCGGGCGGCTTGGGGGGCCCGGCCTGCGACGAGTAGCTCGCCCTCGTGCTCACCGTCCTCCTCACCGCCGAGGACGCCGGCGAGCCCGTGGATGAGCGTCGATTTGCCCGCGCCGGAGGCACCGAGCAGCAGCACCCGCTCCCCCGGCTCGATCCGCAGGTCGAGGCCGCGGACGGCCCAGCCGTCGCGGCCCCAGTGCCGCCAGCCCCAGCCGCGCGCGTGCACGGCCGGGGCGGCGCCTGCGTGATCTCGCATGCGGGTCCCGCTCAGCCGCGGGCGGCGGCTTCGCGCCCGCGAACCTCACGCCCGGAGGCGAATCGGCTGAGCACACCCGTCTTGGCGAGCGCCCGGGCCAGGAGCCAGGAGCCGAGCCCCGCGATGACCGCACCGGAGATGACGCTCGAGATGGTGTACATCGTCATGAAGAGCGAGCCCGCACCGGGGTACCAGAGGATGAGGTCATTGACGGCCATGGCGAGCCCGGCGAGGGCCCCCGCGAGCACCGCGACGAGCGGCGACCACGAGCGATACCGGAAGAGCAGGAAGATGAGCTCGGCGCCGAGCCCCTGCACGAGCCCGGCCTCGAGCGTGAGAAACGCCCACTGCGCGCCGAGCAGCGCCGACACGCTCGCCGCGACGAGCTCGACGAAGAGCGCAGCGCCGGGCTTGCGGATGATGAGCCCGCCGAGCACGCCGCCGACGAGCCACACCCCGTAGGTGAGCGCTTGGAGGCCCGGCAGGGCGGCCTCCAGGGGGGCGCTGAGCGGGTTGTACAGCTGATTCCAGAGGAAGAAGACGAGGCCGAGGACGACGCCGAGGACAGCGGCGACGACGATGTCGACGACACGCCAGCGGGACCTCGTGATGCGGGTGGTCATGTGGTGCAGCTCCATTCGTGATGCGAGGCACCGGCCCTCGACCGACTGGTGCGGGTCGCGCCACGCCAACTGCGTGACGCGGGTCCCGAGCCGAATCAACTCCCTGCGCCGGCATTACCCGGATCAGGTCGTTACGGTCGAAGCGCGGTGGCTTCCTCTCAGCCCGTGACCGGGCTCCCGTGTGATGTCGATCAGCCTACCCCGCGCGGGCTCGTTAGGGTGAACGCGTGGATCTCCGCGTTTTCCTTGAACCGCAGAATGGGGCGAGCTTCGCCGAGCAACTCGCCGTCGCGCAGGCCGCGGAGCGACTCGGCTTTGACGGATTCTTCCGCTCCGACCACGTCCTCACCATGGACCAGCGCCACGGCGGTCTGCCGGGCCCGACCGACAGCTGGGTCACGCTCGGCGCCATCGCGAGCCACACGTCCCGGCTGCGACTCGGGACACTCGTCAGCTCGGCGACCTTCCGCCACCCGTCGATGCTCGCGATCCAGGTCGCGCAGGTCGACGCCATGTCGGGCGGTCGGGTCGAGCTCGGGCTCGGCACCGGGTGGTTCGAAGCCGAGCACACCGCATACGGCATCCCGTTTCCCACCCGCCGCTTCGGGCCCTTCCAGGAGCAGCTCGACATCGTGACCGGGCTCTGGGGCACCCCCGTCGGGGACACCTTCAGCTACGCCGGCGAGCACTACGAACTCCGGGAGGCGCCAGCGCTGCCGAAGCCGGTGCAGGCCCGGATCCCCATCATCGTCGGCGGCTCCGGCGCGACGAAGACACCACGGATCGCGGCCCGCTATGCGGACGAATACAACGCATTCCTCGCCAGTGACGAGGTCATCAGGGAGCGCATCGACCGGGTCCGCGCCGCGGCCGAGACGATCGGCCGAGACCCGGACACGATCCATTACTCCATCGCGGCCGCGACCGTCGTCGGGCAGGGCACCGCGGAGCTCGCGCGTCGGGCCGATGCCGCCGGCTCAACCACCGAGCGGCTGCAGACCCTCGGCCTCTCCGGTTCGCCGCAGCAGGTCATCGACCGGATCGGGAGCCTGCGCGACCTCGGCATCAGCCGCTGCTACCTCCAGCTCCTGGACCCGCGCGACCTCGATCACCTCGAACTCATTGGCGCGGAGGTGCTCCCGCGGGTCGCGGGCTGACCGACCGCTCCGGGCGACGATGCAGCAACGCCCGCAGGCCCATGGCGGCTGCGACCCCCGCGGCGCTCGCCACGCAGCCGAGGAGGACATCCACGGCGGAGCCTTGCCGCTCCAGCCAGACCATCCGTCCGGCCTCGACCCACGCGATGCCGAGCCAGAGGAACCCGAGCGCGACCCACCACCGAGAGGGGCGCACCCCAGCGCCGAGCAGCAGCCCAGCGACGAGCCAGACGACGATGACCGCCCAGATCGGCAGCGGTGCTCGGATGAGGAACGCCGCAACCGCGACGGCCGCCAGATACACCACCGCCACGCCAAGCAGGAAGTGGCGAAGGTGGGACACGCCAGTCATGCTCGCATGCGCAACTGGGGCGGTCCTGTGCGGGTGCTGGCCGAATGCGGTGCACCGGCTGGGCAGTACGCATGGCAGTGGCGCGTGTGGCGGTGATGCCCGGGCCGGGCGCATAGGGTGGTCGGCATGCGGGCCCTCACTGCGCTGCAGATCCGGGCATCCTTCGTGAACCTCCGGCCGGCGGAGGCGGCGCGCATCCCGCTGCCCGGCCTGCACGAGGTCATCTGGGAGGAGCGGGAGTACCTCGGCTGGCGCGACCCGTCGCTGGCCAACCGCGGCTACCTCGTGCACGACGATGACGATGGCGGCGCGGTCGGCCTCGTGCTCCGCTTCGCCGAGGGCGGACTGCGCGGCGGCATCCCCGCCATGTGCTCCATGTGCCGGGCCACGCAGCCGGCGACCCAGGTGGCACTCGCGTCTGCGCCGCGGGCGAGTCTCGACGGTGCGAGCGTCGGCACGTACATCTGCGAGCGGCTCGACTGCTCGCACATCATTCGGATGCTGCCGCCGACCTCACCGTGGGCTCCGGCGCCAGGCGATCTCCTCGAGTCGAGGTCCGCGGGGCTGCTCGCGCGGGTCCGCAGCTTCGCGGCGAACGTGCGCGGGTGATGCCGGGCGGCTCCCGCGGGTGATGCTGGGCCTGTCGCCGCCAGCCAGCGAGGTCGGCGGCACGAACGCGAGTAGGTTGGAGCGCATGCGGTGGGGAACGAGCCTCGGCGAGGCGTCGAGGGGGGACGTCGAAGCCTTGGCGAACGCCGGGCTCGGCGTGGCCGAGCGTGCCCTCGTCGTGGCGCGCTGGCTCCGGCCGATCCCGCTCGTCATCGACTTCGCCGGCAAGATCGCGGTGCTCGATCTCGACACCAGCTCGATCGCCCGGCGCACACCCGAAGCCCTGACGAGCGCCGCCATCCACCTGCTCGCCCAGCACGCCCCGCAGGCGAGGGCCGTCGCGCTCGTGACCGGGTCGCGGCTCACCGCGGATCGCGTCGACGCGATCGAGGTGTGGGTCGAGCATCGGGACGGTGATGCCCTCACCGTGCTGCGCCCGTTCCGCCGCGCGGGCGGTCGACTGCGGCTCCTCGCGCCCCGGGCGTATCAGGGCTCGCGGCTCATCTGGGCGCGGACGCGAGCGGCCTGAGTCGGGCGGGCGTCGGTCTGGCTCGGTCTGATCGGGGTCGCCTGATCCGCAGGATCCGCCGCGTCAGTCTGCGGCGCGCTCGAGCACGAGCTCGCGGACGCGGGCGGCGTCGGCCTTGCCCTGCATCGCCTTCATGACGGCGCCGATGATGGCGCCGGCGGCCTGGACCTTGCCGTCGCGGATCTTCTCGAGCACGTCCGGCTGTGCCGCGAGCGCGGCGTCAATCGCGGCGATGAGCGCCGAGTCGTCGGAGACGACCGCGAGACCGCGCGAGGCGACGACCTCCGCCGGGGAGCCCTCCCCCGCGATGACGCCCTCGAGCGCCTCCCGCGCGAGTCGGTCGTTGATCGCGCCCGAGTCGATGAGCGCCACCAGCTCGGCGACCGCCTCGGGCGTGACGAGCTCGGTGGCCTCCCGACCGGAGGCGTTCGCGAGCCGGCTGATCTCGCCAGTCCACCACTTCCGGGCCTGCTGCGGCGCTGCACCCGCCGCGATCGTGCGCTCGACCTCGGTCGTGAGTCCCGCATTCATGACATCGCGGAACTCCAGGTCGGTGAACCCCCAGCTGGCCTTGAGGCGCCGACGTCGGGCGGCCGGCGGCTCGGGCAGGGCGGCGCGGAGCGACTCGATGAGCTCAGTGGACGGCTCGACCGGGAGGAGGTCGGGCTCCGGGAAGTAGCGGTAGTCGTCGGCGTCCGACTTCGGCCGCCCGGGGGAGGTCGTGCCGGTGTCCTCGTGCCAGTGCCGGGTCTCCTGGGTGATCGTGCCACCCGCCTCGAGGATCGCGGCCTGGCGCTGGATCTCGTAGCGGATGGCGCGCTCGACGGAGCGCATCGAGTTGACGTTCTTCGTCTCGGTGCGGGTGCCGAGCACGCCGGAGCCCTTCGGGGAGAGGGAGACGTTCGCGTCGCAGCGGAGGTTGCCGCGCTCCATGCGCGCCTCGGAGACGCCGAGGGCGAGGGCGATGTCGCGGATCGTGCCGACATAGGCACGGCCGACCTCGGGGGCGTCCGCCCCCGTGCCGAGGATCACCCGGGTGACGATCTCGACGAGCGGGACGCCGGCGCGGTTGTAGTCGACGAGCGAGTACTCGGCGCCCTGAATACGGCCGGTCGCGCCACCGACGTGGGTGAGCTTGCCCGCGTCCTCCTCGACGTGTGCGCGCTCGATGCGGACGGTCAGGGTGCGGCCGTCCTCGAGCTCGAGCTCGACCTCGCCGTCGAAGGCGATCGGCTCGTCGTACTGCGAGATCTGGTAGTTCTTCGCAAGATCCGGGTAGAAGTAGTTCTTGCGCGCGAAGCGGCTCGACGGCGCGATCGAGCAGCCGAGGGCGAGGCCGAGGGAGATCGCGTGCTCGATGGCCTGCGCGTTGACCACGGGCAGCGAGCCGGGCAGGCCGAGGCACACCGGCGTGATGAGGGTGTTCGGCGCGGCGCCGTGGAACTCGCTGTTCGCCGGGTTCGGCGCGTCGGAGAACATCTTCGTCCGGGTCGCGAGCTCGACGTGGACCTCGAACCCGAGGGCGATGTCGTACTTGGAGATCGCTTCGTCGAAATCGAGGAGGTCCGCGCGCGCCATACCTCGATTCTAGGTTCGTGCGCGGGAGTGCTGCTCCACGGGGCGGGGGTGGCTGGGCTGGCGGGGCATTCCTCCACAAGAGGAATGCGCGGGGCACTATCCACAGGTCAGCGTGCGACCGCGGTGCGATCGTCGGTGGCCACACCTACCGTCACGGTATGTCGGCCTACCCAGTCCCTTTCACCGTCGATCGCCGTCACGTGCCGCGCTTACGGGTGCGGAACTCAAGTGCGGAGACCCTGCACTGGGTGCGCGTCGAGATGGCGGGGCGCGGGGTCGCACACGCGCCGATCACTCCGCGTCTGAGCCCAGGCGAGGTGTTCGAGGTCACCGTGCACGGGGATGAGCTCGAGCGGGACTCGCGCGTCATCCTGCGGTGGCGACGGGCCAACGGGGAGGAGTACCTGTGGGGGATTGCGCTGTGACCGTGGTCGGGACCGAGTTGCCGGGCGGCGGATGCGCGCTGCGGCGACGGGGCGGCTGCCACGCTCACCCGCGGCCGGTGCGACGCGCCTTCTCGTCCCGGAACTCCCGCACCGAGTACGTCGCTGGCCCCGGTGGCAGTGCGTCCGCATGCATACCGGCGAGCAGCGAACCGGGGTCGATGTCGAGCGCTGTTGCGATGCGCACGAGCGTGTCGAAGCTCGGATTGCCGATGCCGCGCTCGATTTTCGCAAAGTTCGCCACGTTGAGGCCTGCGACCCCCGCCGCCTCCTGCTGGGTGACGTCGAGCCGGAGCCGTGCTGCGCCGATCCGACGACCCAGCTCAGCGTGGGCGGCGGATCGTGGCGGCATGCATCATGCCTAACGGCACATCGCTTGCCAGGCGAGATGCTGCGGCGTCTGTGCTTATGTGCGCATTTAACGCACGGAGTCCCCCAATCGACCGGATCCCGACGTCGTCGGACGCTGACCGCGAGCGGCGCTGACCGCATGAGATCCTGACGGGATGACCGCCGACTGGGTCGGGACCGCCGAGGCCTACCATCGCTCCTTCGCGCAGTTGTGCGCTGGGGCGGTGGCGCCGATCCTCGATGCGGTCGGGGCCCCGAACGGCAGGCGGCGCCTCCTTGACGCAGGCGCTGGCACCGGTGTGCTCGCGGCAGCGGCACTCGAGCGCGGTTGGCGGGTTGACGCAATCGACCTCGAACCGGGCATGACGGCGCACCTTGTGGCCCGAGTCCCGCGGGTGGTGGCCCGGACCGCGTCGCTCGCGGCGGTTCCCGAGCCGGACGAGGCATTCGACGCCATCGGCGCCGCATTCGCCCTCAACCATGTCGACCACCCGGAGCAGGTCGCGCGTGAGCTGCGCCGCATCGCGCGCCCGGGCGCACCGATCGCGGCGACGGTGTGGCCATGGCAACGCACCGAGATGAATGCGCTGTGGAGCGAGATCATGGCCGTCACCGCGACGCGGCCTGAGCGGTTCGCGCTCCCCGCCGGGGAGCCATTCGAGCGGACCGAGGCGGGTCTCGCGAACCTGCTCACCGATGCGGGCTGGCGCGCGGTACGGGCCGAGCGGCTTGCCTGGACGTTCCAGATTGCGCCGGCAGAACTGTGGCTCGGCGTCGAAGCCGGCCTGGCCACGATCGGCCAGGCGTACGGCGGTGCCGATGCGGATGGGCGAGCGCGCATTCGTGCCGAGTATGCGCGACGCACCGCGGAGCTCGCCGTCGATGGCCTGCTCGACTTCCCCGTCGAGGCGGTGCTCGCCACCGGCCACGCCTGAGGCAACGTCAGCGGCTTGGAGGAGTGCTTGGGCTGGAAGGAGAGCTTGGGCGGGGCAGCGCGCAGGCGGGGCTCCCGCCGGGCAGTCGGTGGCGATTCGCCGCGACGACGCGATAGCCCAGGTCCGTGCCCCACCGCAGCACCGGCGCCCCGAGGACGGCGCCGAGGGCGCGCCAACCGCGACCGCGCGCGCTCCGCAGCAGCCACGCCGCCGCATCACCACCCGAGCGCCTGCCGCCCGGCACCGTGTCACCGATGACGTGGATCCGCCGCGCGCCCTCGGCCTCCGTCAGTCCGAGCGCGGCGAGGTCGGCCCACTGGTACGGCACCGCCTCGATGTCCGCGCGCGCGGCGATCCAGTCCTTCGCGGTCGTGCAGAAGCCGCAGTCGCCGTCAAAGACGAGCACGGGCCGCTCGGACATGCCTCGACCCTACGTGCCAGCCAGGCTCAGCCGAGTGCCGGGGCGCGGTCGAGGATCGCACCGTGCCGCTCGGTGAGGAGCCGCTCGAGCGTCGCGCCGATCCGGTACAGCCGCTCGTCGCCGCGGACCGGCGCCATGAGCTGAAAGCCCGTCGGCAGCCCATCCTCCGCAGCCAGTCCCATCGGCAGGCTCATCGCCGGGATGCCGGCCAGGTTCGCGGGGATCGTCGTCACGTCGTTGAGGTACATCGCGAGCGGGTCATCGATCTTCTCGCCGATCCGGAAGGCCGTCGTCGGCGCGGCCGGCGAGACGAGGACGTCGGCCTGCTCGAACGCGGTCGCGAAATCGCGCTGGATAAGCGTGCGGACCTTCTGCGCCGAGCCGTAATAGGCGTCGTAGTATCCGGCGGAGAGCGCGTAGGTGCCCAGGATCACACGGCGCTTCACCTCCGGCCCGAAGCCCGCCGCGCGCGTGGCCGCCATGACCTGCTCGACCGTCCCGCCGCCCTCGGGCGTGACTCGGAGGCCAAAGCGGACCGAGTCGAACTTCGCGAGGTTCGAGGACGCCTCCGCGGGATGGATAAGGTAGTAGGCCGCGATCGAGTACTCGAAGTGTGGTGCGGAGACTTCGACGATCTCCGCGCCGGCCGCCGCGAGCAGCTCAAGCGCCTCGTGGAATCGCGCCAGCACGCCCGGCTGGAAGCCCGGGCTGTCGAGCTCGCGGACGACACCGACACGGACCCCGCGCAGGGAGTCCGCGACCGCCCCGGCCCGCGCCGCCGCGGCGAACGACGGCCAGTCGTCCGTCAGCGAGGTCGAGTCGCGCGGGTCGTGACCGCCGATGACGTCGTGGAGCAGCGCGGCATCCAGCACGGTCCGGCTCACCGGACCGACCTGGTCGAGGGAGCTCGCGAGCGCGATCGCACCGTAGCGGGAGACGCCGCCATAAGTCGGCTTCACGCCGACCGTGCCGGTGACGGCACCGGGCTGCCGGATCGAGCCGCCCGTGTCGGAGCCGAGGGCCAGCGGCGCCTCGAAGGCGGCGACCACCGCCGCGGAGCCACCGCCCGAGCCGCCCGGGATCCGGTCGAGGTCCCAGGGGTTGCGCGTCGGACCGTACGCGGAGTGCTCGGTCGAGGACCCCATCGCGAATTCGTCCATGTTGGTCTTGCCAAGTGGCACCAGGCCCGCGGCGCGGAGCCTCGTGACGGTCGTCGCGTCATACGGCGGCACCCAGCCCTCGAGGATTCGCGACCCCGCCGTTGACGGCATGTCCACGGTGCACAGCACGTCCTTGATGGCGACCGGGACACCGGCCAACTCCCCGAGCGGCGCGCCGGCTGCGCGCGATGCGTCGATGGCGGCGGCGGTCTCCCGCGCATTCGTCGCGACATGGAGGAATGCGTGGACGTCGCCGTCGACCGCGGCAATGCGATCGAGATGCGCGTTCGTCGCTTCGACGGCGGAGACCTCGCCCGAGGCGAGGAGTCCGGCGAGCTCGGCGGCGGTGAGCCTGGTCAGGTCCGTCACGGTCACTGCTCCTCGCCGAGGATCGCGCTCACGATGAAGCGGCTGCCATCGTGCTCGGGGGCGCCGGCGAGCGCCTCCTCCGTGCTGAGCGTCTGGCCGGGCGTGTCGGGGCGCTGCACATTGGCGAGCGGGACGGGGTGGCTCGTCGGCGGCACGTCGGGGGTCGCGACCTCCCGCACCTTCGCGACGCTGTCGACGATGGCGCTGAGCTGGCCGGTCAGGGTCTCGATCTCAGTGGCGTCAAGCGCGATGCGCGCGAGGCCCGCGAGGTGTTGCACGGTCTCCGTGGTGATTTCCGACACCTGTCGATCCTAATTCAGGCGTGTCGGGCGGTTGGGTCGGCTCGGCTTCAGGGCCCTCCTGGGGCCGTCATCCCCGCCCGGGGCGCGTTACCGCCGAGGCTCGTGGTACTCGGACGTGCCGCGCTTCCAGTACCCCTTGACCACCGCGCGGGCGAGGTCGACGCCGCGGGCGGTCAGCAGCGCCCGGCCCGGCTTGACGATCGACTGCTCCGCGGCGATGAATGCGAACCCGTCACCCTCGCGCTCCGGGACACGCTCGAGGGCCGCCGCGAGCTCCGCCTGCGAGCGCACCCAGGTCACGCTGAGGTCCCCCGGGGTCTCCAGCTCCTGCTCGTCCGCGGGGTCCTCCGCGACGAGCACCACGTCGACGGGCGTGCCGGGCTCCACGCGGGCGAGGTGGCGTCGAATCGCCGGCAGTGCCGTGCGGTCGCCCGCGAGCAGCCACCACGCAGGGGCGCCGCCCAGCACGAGCGAGCCGCGCGGGCCGCCGATGCCCGCGACGGAGCCGACGACGGCGTTCGCGGCCCAGGTGCCGGCGACGCCCCCGCCGTGCAGGACGAAGTCGAGCGTCAGCGACTGCGCATCCCAGGCGACCGGGGTGAATTCGCGAGAGGGATGCTCCCGCATCTGGGCACCACGCGACTCGGGGTCATCGGGGAGGACGGTGCCATCAGGCAGGAAGAAGATCCGCAGGTGGTCGTCGGCGCCGAGCGAGTCGAAGCCGGCGAAGTCGCCGGTGAGGGTGATCCGCCGGTAGCTCGGGGTCACGTCCTCGATCGCCGCGACGCTCGCCGCGCGCGGCCGGTGCTCGAGGGGGGCGCGTTCCAGAGTGAACCGGGGATTGCTTGTCATGGCGCCATGCTAGCGGTGAGACCTGAGAAAAAGTTAGGTTCACCTAAGTTTTCATGGGGCTCACCGCGGGCGGCCCACTCCGGGTCTCGCGCTCCAAGCCCCCTCACTCCGCGAGCACGTCAAGCCCCCGCTCGAGCAGCTCCGCAAAGCGCTCCGCCGGCACGATCGGCACGCCGAGTGCGATCGCCTTCGTCTCCTTCGAGCCGGCGCCGGGGCCGACGACGACGACCGAGGTCTTCTTCGAGACCGAGCCGACCGCCTTGCCGCCCGCGGCGAGGACCGCCTCCTCGGCGCCCTCGCGCGTGTAGCCCTCAACCGTGCCGGTGACGACGACGCTGAGGCCGGCGAGTGGACCGTCGATCGCGGCCGTCGCCGCGCCCGGCCCAGGGTGGGACGGGATCGCGAAGCGCACTCCCGCTGCCGCCCACCGCTCGACGATCTCGACGTGCCAGTCGACGAGGAACCACTCGACGACGGCATCCGCGATGATCGGCCCGACCCCGTCGACCGCGGCAAGATCCGCCGCACCGGCCGCACGGATCGCATCGAGCGAGCCGAAGTGCTGCGCGAGTGCCCGCGCAGCGACGGGGCCCACGTGCCGGATATTGAGGGCGACGAGTTGCCGCCAGAGCTCCTTGTCCTTCGCCCGCTGCAGCTCGGCGATGAGCTCGATCGCGGCCGCGGAGACGATCGACTGCGCGTCGCCGTCGAAGGGCCCGTCCGGGTCGTACGGCGGGTCGGGCCTCGACTTCGTCGGCGGCTCCCCCGGCTTCGGGGCCTTGCGCTGCCGCCGGGACGGC
>Ga0182742_1000647_pt1 | contig 51880 bp, 57 predicted proteins | sample eDN5th37CBELigMG_FD_128880 | JGI IMG/M metagenome (GOLD analysis project Ga0182742, IMG submission 128880) | Enriched Miracle-Growth compost microbial communities from Emeryville, California, USA - eDNA 5th pass 37_C BE-Lig MG (version 2)... ...
CTTGCGGTCTTCGCGCGTCATGAAGTCCGACAGGCAGACGATGCCCAGGCCTGCCAGGGCCATGTGGCGCAGGGTTTCGCCGCTGGAGGAGGCTATCGTCGGCTGGATGTGCAGGGTGTCGCCGGCCGGGCCGCGCAGCGGCCAGTCATTGAGCGATTCGGGCTGGGTGAAGCCCAGCAGCGAATGCCGGGCCAGCTGTTCCGTGCCGGTGGGCGTGCCGTGGCGCTTGAGGTAGGCCGGACTGGCCAGAACGCGCACCTGGCTGCTGCCCACGGGGCGGGCGTGCAGCGTGGAGTCCTTGAGGACGCCGATGCGAAAGGCCACGTCGGTGCGTTTTTCGATCAGGTCGATGATGCCTTCGTTGGAGTTCATTTCCAGTTCCACCTGCGGATAGCGCTCGCGAAAACCGGCTATCAGCGGCACCAGCACATGCAGCATGAAAGGAGTGGCCGCATCGACGCGCAGCCGCCCGGCCGGGCGCATGCGGCGCGCGGCCATCTGTTCCTCGGCTTCGTCGACCGAGGCGATGATGGCGCGGGCGCTCTGCAAAAAGCTGGCGCCTTCCTCGGTCAGTTCCAGACGGCGCGTGGTGCGGCGTAGCAGCGTGGTCTGAAGCTTTTCTTCCAGCCTGGCCAGCGTGCGGCTGGTGGCCGAGATCGTAAGGCCCAGCAGCTCCGAGGCGGCGGTGATGGAGCCCGTGTCCACGACCGCCACAAAAGCCTGCAACTCATCGAGGGTGGTCTTCATTATTGAACTTAATTCAAAAGAATTTGTTTGATATTGGGCTTAATCCGCAAATATTAAACGAGGACACTGCAAGCCATTGAAAAATATCACTGGATCGCAGCCATGCCTCTCGCCCTGCTTGCCCTCACCCTGGCGGCCTTTGCCATCGGGACCACCGAATTCGTCATCGTCGGATTGATTCCGACCATCGCCTCCGATCTGAGCGTTTCCCTGCCTTCGGCAGGTCTGCTGGTCAGCCTGTATGCGCTGGGCGTGGCCATCGGCGCGCCCGTTCTGACGGCGCTGACCGGCCGCGTGCCGCGCAAGCTGTTGCTGGTCGGCCTCATGGCCTTGTTCACCGCGGGGAACCTGGTGGCCTGGCTGGCGCCCGGCTACGAAACGCTGATCGTGGCCCGCCTGCTCACCGGCCTGGCCCACGGCGTGTTCTTCTCGGTGGGCACCATCGTCGCCACCAGCCTGGTGCCGCGCGAGAAGGGCGCCAGCGCAATCGCGACCATGTTCAGCGGCATGACCGTGGCATTTGTCACCGGGATTCCGCTGGGTACGTTCATCGGCCAGCATTTCGGCTGGCGCACTACCTTCCTGGTCGTCGCGGCCTTTGGCCTGGTGGCGATGATCGGCGCATGGGCCCTGGTGCCGCGCAATATCGCGCATGCCCAACCGGCGCCGCTCAGCCGCCAACTGCGCGTGCTGCTGCAGCCGCGCCTGCTGCTGGTCTATGCCATGACGGCCGTGGGCTACGGCGGTTCGCTGATCGCCTTCACCTTCCTGGCGCCGATTCTGGAAGACATCACCGGCTTCAGTCCCAACATGGTGAGCCTGGTGTTGCTGGCCTACGGCGTTTCGGTGGCCGTCGGCAATTTCTGGGGCGGCCGCCTGGCCGACCGCAAGGGTCCGGTGGTGGCGCTCAAGCTCATCTTTGCGCTGCTGGCCGCCGTGCTGCTGGTGTTGACCTTCACCGCGCCCAGCGAGCCGCTGATGCTGCTGACCGTGCTGGCCTGGGGAGCCGTGGCCTTCGGCAACGTGCCCGGCCTGCAGGTCTATGTGGTGCGCCTGGCGGAAGAAGTGGCGCCCGAGGCCACCGACGTGGCCACCGGCTTCAATATCTCCGCCTTCAATCTGGGCGTGGCCGGCGGTTCCTGGGCCGGCGCCCAGGTCGTCAGCCACCTGGGCCTGGCCCACACCCCCTGGGTTGCAGCGCTGGTGACGCTGGGCGCCCTGGGCCTGACCGTGCTGTCGGGGCGGCTGGACCGCCGCGCCGCCTCCCGGCAGCTGGCCAGCGCCTGAAAGTCCATGGCGGGCGTGGGCGCCGCGAACCTGAGGCCAGTCGTTCGACTGGCTTTTTTTGCTCCGATATTTGACTTTATTTCAAAAGAATTTGTTCGATAAGGGGCTTAATTGGCAAATATGAAAAGCGCAAACTTCAGCCTATCGGGAAACCACCCCGCCTTTCACATCATCCCAGGAGTCCTTCCATGAGCAATATTCCTTCCTTCGGCGTCGGCACCTTCCGCCTGAACGGCCAAATCGTGATCGACTCGGTCCGCAACGCCCTGGACGTGGGTTACCGCGCCGTCGATACGGCGCAGATCTACGGCAACGAGGCCGAAGTCGGCCAGGCCATCGCCGAAAGCGGCGTGCAGCGCGCGGACCTCTTCGTGACCACCAAGATCTGGGTCGAGAACTATAGCAAGGCCAGGCTGGTCCCCAGCCTGCAGGACAGCCTCAAGAAGCTGCGCACCGACTATGTGGACCTGACCCTGATCCACTGGCCCGCGCCCGGCAATGGCGTGGAGTTGTCCGAGTACATGGAAGCCCTGGCCGATGCCAAGGCCCAGGGCCTGACCCGCCAGATCGGCATCTCCAACTTCAATATCGAGCTGACCCGCCAGGCCATCGCCGCCGTGGGCGAGGGCGAGATCGCGACCAACCAGATCGAGCTCAGCCCCTACCTGCAAGGCCGCAAGCTGACGGCTTTCCTGAAGGAGCAGGGCATCCAGGTCACCTCCTACATGACCCTGGCCTACGGCAAGGTGCTCAAAGACCCGGTGCTGGCCGGCATCGCCGCCAAGCACAACGCCACGGTGGCGCAGGTGGCGCTGGCCTGGGCGCTGCAACTGGGCTATGCCGTGATTCCGTCCTCGACCAAGCGCGAGAACCTGGCCAGCAACCTGCTGGCGCGCGACTTCAAGCTGGACGCCGAAGACATGGCCCTGATCGCCTCGCTGGAGCGCAACGGCCGCGAAGTCAGCCCCGAGGGGCTGGCTCCGGTGTGGGACTAAGGAGCGCTTGAAATGGCGACTCTGGCTCGCTTGACCGAAGGCGGCTTCAGCATAGGCATCGAGGCGCCGCTGGACAACGACTGGACGCCCGCGGGCGAACAGGCGCGACGGCAGGACGGCCGCCTGCCCGGCGAGCCGGACCTGCGCCGCCATGCCGAACTGGCTCGGCTGGCCGACACGCTCGGCTTTCGCGCCCTGTGGGTGCGGGACGTGCCGCTGTACGACCCGTCCTTCGGCGATGCGGCCCAGGTGTTCGAGGTGTTTTCCTACCTGGGCTACCTGGCCGGCGTCACGCAGGACATTCTGTTGGGCACGGCCGCCGTGGTGCTGCCGATTCGTGAGCCGCTGCTGACGCTCAAGTCCGCCGCCACCGTGCAGCGCCTGAGCGGCAACCGCCTGCTGCTGGGCGTGGCCAGCGGCGACCGTCCCGTGGAGTATCCGCTGTTCGGCCGCGACTTCGCGGGCCGTGGCGCGAGCTTCCGCGAGCAGGTGCAGCTGCTGCGCGACAGCGCGCAGGCCCGTTTGCCGGGTGGGCTCGATGTGCTGCCGCGCATGGACGCGGCGCTGCCGCTGCTGGTGGCCGGCCTGGCCCAGCAGACTCCCGACTGGGTGGCTGAAAACATGGACGGCTGCCTGGCCTACCCGGGCACGCCCGAGGACCATGCGCGCCGCGTGGCGGCCTGGCGCGCCGTGGCGGGCGGCAAGCCATACGCCAGCTTCATCCATCTGGATTTGACCGAAGACGCCGACGAGCCGCCGCAACGCTGGCGCTTCGGCCTGCGCGGCGGCCGCCGGGCCCTGATCGCCGAACTGCACGCGCTGCGCGCGGCCGGCGTCGATCACGTGGGCCTGCATTTCCGCCGCAACCAGCGCCCGCTCGACGAGACTTTCCATGAAATCGCCGAGCACGTGCTGCCTGTTTTTCATCGTTCAGCGGCCAAGGTGACAGCGCCGGCCGAGGAGATTTGCAATGCCTGATATCCAAGACCCCTTGTTCAAGCCATATTCGATGGGCGGCCTCGACCTGCCCAACCGCATCGTCATGCCCCCGATGACGCGTTCGCGCGCTAGCCAGCCCGGCGACGTGCCCAACGCCCTGATGGCCGAGTACTACGCCCAGCGCGCCAGCGCCGGCCTCATCGTCAGCGAAGGCACCTGGATCTCGCCGCTGGGCAAGGGCTATGCCTGGACGCCCGGCATCCATACGCCGGAGCAGATAGCAGGCTGGCGCCTGGTGACCGAAGCCGTGCACGCCGCCGGCGGCCGCATCTTTGCTCAGCTCTGGCACGTGGGTCGCTTGAGCCACAGCAGCCTGTTGAATGGCCAGTCGCCCGTGTCTTCCTCGGCCATCCAGGCCCAGGGCGTGAATGTGTTCGTGGCCGAGGCCGACGGCAAGCCCGGCTTCGCCCAGGCGTCCATGCCGCGCGCGCTCAGCGTCGACGAAATCCACGCCATCGTGGCCGACTACCGCCAGGCCGCGCGCAACGCCATGGAAGCCGGTTTCGACGGCGTGGAGCTGCATGCGGCCAACGGCTACCTGGTCAACCAGTTCATCGACTCCAACGCCAACGACCGCACCGACGAGTATGGCGGCGCGCTGGAAAACCGCCTGCGCTTCCTGGGCGAAGTGACCCAGGCGCTGATCGAGGGCACGGGCGGCGCCGGCCGCGTCGGCATTCGCCTGGCGCCGCTGACCACGCTCAATGGCTGTGTGGACGCCGACCCTGAAACCACTTACCTGGGAGCGGCCCGGCTGCTGGCCGGCATGGGCGTGGGCTATATCCACATTGCCGAGGCCGACTGGGAAGACGCGCCGCTCATGCCGGTGGACTTCAAGCAGCGCCTGCGTCAGGCCTTCCCCGGCGCCATGATCTATGCCGGCGGCTACACGGCCGAGCGCGCCCGCCAGGCCCTGGAGCAGGGCTGGGCCGACCTGATCGGCTTTGGCCGGCCTTTTGTCGCCAACCCCGACCTGCCCGAGCGCCTGCGCACCGGCGCGCCGCTGAACCTGCATGACCGCGAAACACTGTTCGGCGGCGGCGAGTGCGGCCTGACCGACTACCCCGCACTGGAAACCGAAGAAGCCTGAGCCATGAACATGAACACCGACAGTCTTGCCGCCCCTAAGCGCATGTCCGCACCGACCGCGATCGGCTTCGGCACGGCGCCCCTGGGCAACATGTACCGCAACATTCCCGAGCAGGAAGCGCTGGCCACGGTGGAGTCCGCTTGGCAGCAGGGCATACGCTACTTCGACGCGGCTCCGCTGTATGGCGCGGGCCTGGCCGAGCTTCGCCTGGGCGAGGCGCTGCAGCACCATCCGCGCAGCGAATACGTGCTGACCACGAAGGTGGGGCGCCTGATCCTGGACGAAGTGGAGGACACCTCCAAGCGCGACCTGGGCGAGAAGGGCGGCCTGTTCGAGCACGGTCTGCCCAACAAGATCGCCTACGACTACACGGCCGACGGCACCATGCGCGCCATCGAGGGCAGCCTCAAGCGCCTGAAGACCGACCACATCGACCATGTCTTCATCCACGACCCGGCCGTGGATTTCCACGGCGACAGCTGGAAGGACGTGTTCCAGGTAGCCATGGACGGCGCCGCCCGAGCCTTGACCCGCCTGCGCGAGCAGGGCGTGATCAAGGGCTGGGGCCTGGGCGTGAACCGCGTCGAGCCCTGCGAGATGGCGCTGGAGCAGTCCGATCCCGACGGCTTTCTGCTGGCGGGCCGCTACACGCTGCTCGACCATGCCGACGCACTGCGCAAGCTGATGCCGGCCAGCCTGAAGCGCGGCGTGGGCATCGTGGTGGGCGGTCCGTACAACTCCGGCGTGCTGGCCGGGGGCGATCACTACGAGTACCAGAAGGCATCGCCGGAAATCCTGGAGCGCGTGGCGCGCCTGCGCCGCTTGAGCGAGGAGCTCCAGGTGGACATCCGTGCCGCGGCCCTGCAGTTCTCGCTGGCCCACCCCGCGGTGATCGCGGCCATCCCCGGCGCCAGCCGCCCCGAGCGCATTGCCGAGAACCTGGCGTTGGCCAAGGCGCCGATTCCGGCCGCGTTCTGGACGGCGCTGCGCGATCAGGGCCTGGTGTCGGCCCACGCGCCTCTACCTCTCTGATCGAAGCCATGAGCACCACTACCCCCTCCCGTCCGTTGTTCGCCGGACGCAGCTTTCGTGTCGACTACGACGGTCTGTCGGCGCACAACATCTATTCGGAAGACGGCAAGACGATCCGCTACGCCATCGTCTCGGGCGCCTACGCCGGCGCCAGCGGCGAGGCGCAATGCCAGTGGCAGGAGGTCAGCGATGGCGTTTACGCGATCTCCTGGCAGGAAGCGGATGGCGCCACCGTCGTGCATATCGACGATTTCATCCGCGGCCGTTCGCAGGCCTTCTTCACCGCTGCCGATCTGAGCTTTTATCGCATGCAGGGGCCGCTGACCGAGCTCCACTGAAAAAGGAAGCAAGCATGAACACCATGCAAGCCTGGTTGTTGAACCAGCAGCAGATCCGCCTGGGCCGCAAAACACGGCCCAGCCCCACCGGCGCCACGGTGCTGGTGAAAAACCGCGCCATCGGCCTCAATCCCGTCGACTGGAAGCTGATCGACGGACGGCTGGGCCGTTTCGACACCGACACCATTCCGGGCGTGGACGGCATGGGCGTGATCGCCGCCGTCGGGGATGCGGCATCGCACCTGCGCGTGGGAACGCGGGTGGCCTACCACACCGATCTGCGCAAGGATGGCAGTTTCAGCGAATACACGCTGGTCGACGCCCGCGCGCTGCTGCCCGTGCCCGACGGCCTGAGCGACTTGGCTGCCGCGGCTTTTCCGTGTCCGGTGCTGACCGCCTGGCAGGCGCTGCAGAAGCTGCCAGCCATTGCGGGCAAGACCATTCTGGTGAACGGCGCGGGCGGCGCCGTGGGCAGCGCGATCTGCCAACTGCTGGCCCAGCGCGGCGCCAAGGTCTATGCCACGGCCAGCCCGCGGCGCCATGCCTTCCTGGCGCAAGCCGGCGTGGTGCAGGCGGTGGACTACCGTGACGAGCGCTGGGCCGAGCGCTTCGCGGGCATGCGGTTCTATGCCGCCTTCGATACGGTCAGTGGCGACAGTGCCCGGGGGCTGGCGGCCATGCTGGAGTACTACGGCCATCTGGTCTGCATTCAGGATCGGCTGGACGCCTCGCCGGTCGCGCCTTTCAGCAGCTGTATTTCGCTGCACGAAATCGCGTTGGCCGCCCAGCACGGCCATGGCAGCGATGCGCAGTGGAGCGAACTGGTCGCCGCCGCAGCGCAGCTGCTGCAGCAGGTCCAGCAGGGCAAGCTGGTGCTGCCGGCCATCCAGACCGTGGCCTTCGAGCAGCTGGATACCGCCCTGGCCCGGCTCAAGGCAAACAACGACGGCAGCAAATACGTGGCGGTTTTTGCGTAGGCCGGCGCTCTCAGGGCGGCCCATATGGATGCCGGGCATTTTTTCTGTGGATAACCCTTGTCCATAAGTGGAAACCCGGCTAAAATCTTGGGCGTTATCCATCCCAGGAGCAATCTTCGTGAATACCGATTCCGGCGAAAGTTGTCGATCTTGCATCGACGCCGCTGTCTGACAGGTCCACGCAGAACTCCGTCTGCCGCAGCCTGTTGAACAGGTTGCGGTCTTCCCGGTCGCATCAGGCTTACCGGGAACCTCCCCAACGTATACACCGGCGTACCAACCGCCAGAACCGCCGCTAGCCGCAGCGCCCGCGTACGCGCACGCCTGTTTCGTGCCGTGCTTCCAGCGCCGCGCAGGCCTGCGCGCGTATTCGCGATCACGCTCCCCGTTCCTGCAATGGAGGTCGTTATGCGTTTCTTCGACTTGTTCCTGCGCCGCGCCGGCGTGGACCGTGCCGCCGCCCTGAGCCGCCGCCGCGGCACTTCGCGCCTGACCGTCATTTGTCCGCGCGGCGAACTGGGCGCCCTGCGCAAGCAGATCTATCTGGACTTCAGCGCCGCCGGCCTGGCCGTCTCGCAAGTCCAGATCGAACCGGGCCACGACCCCGATACGGCATCGGCCTGCATCACGGTCAATTGCCCCCCCGAGCTGCGCGGCGAGCTGATGTCGCAGGCCCGCCGCCTGAGCGCCAACCCCGCCGTGCGCCGCGTGCATTTCGGCGCGCAGGCCGCGATGGCCTGAGCCGTCCGGCCCAAACCAGGAGAGATCCATGCCCAGTGCCTTAGACCCTGAATCTCGATTGCGCCGTGCAGTGCGCGGCACCGGCATGCCTGTCTGACCCGTCTTCTCGCTGCGAGCCGACGATCGGACAGCCGTTCCGGTCCGTACGGAGCCCGCAGCCCAGGATCCCCGGCCTGGCCCACGCCACGTGAGTCGCTGGCGCCGCCCCGGATTCCTTCGCCAGCCTTTCTTCCGTTTTCCGCACCCGGCGCATCTACGACGCGATCCGGACACCGGCAACATCGCCCCGGCGTCTGCGCACGCCCGTAAGCGGAACGACGACCTGCCCCCCGCAGGCCGTGGCCCGCGGCCGGCCGCGCGCAGCCGCGGGCGGAAGCGTCAGTGTCTCCGACAACACCAGAAAAACCGGAGCACTCCAATGTTCAAGTTCCTCCATTCCTTCTTTTCGTCGGCGGCCGGCCTGCGCCATGTCGCGCGCCATTTCCGCCGCACGCCCATGCCGTTGTGGGCCGGCGACGCCGCCGCGTCGGTCGAAGCCGGCCGCCGCGCCAACCGCCAGATGCTGGCGCTGGCGCGGCTGGACGACGACGCCCTGTTCGCCCGCTACGGCAGCAGCCGGGCGGGGCTGAGCGAAGCCCAGGCCCGCGCCGCGCGCGAGCGCCACGGCGCCAACGAGGTCGACCACGAAAAGCCGCTGTCCTGGCATGCCCATCTGTGGCTGTCCTACCGCAATCCGTTCAACCTGCTGCTGACGGCGCTGGCCGTGCTGTCGTGGCTGACCGACGTGCGCATGGCCGCGCCGGCCGAACAATCGTGGACCGCGGCCCTCATCATCGGCTCCATGGTGCTGATCTCCACCGTGCTGCGCTTCGTGCAGGAGCGGCGCTCCAACCGCGCGGCCGAGGCGCTCAAGGCCATGGTGCAGAACACCGCCACGGTGCTGCGCAGCGATGCCGGCCCGGCGCCGCGCCAGTTCGGCGGCGCGCAGGCCGGCGGGCCGCGCCAGGCGGAAGTGCCCCTGGCCGACCTGGCGCCGGGCGACGTGGTGCTGCTGTCGGCCGGCGACATGATTCCGGCCGACTGCCGCATCCTGGCGGCCAAGGACCTGTTCGTGGCCCAGGCCGCGCTGACGGGCGAATCCCTGCCGGTCGAGAAGCACGCATGCCAGCGCACCCCGGCCGCCGCCGCGCTGGAACTGGAAAACATGGCGTTCATGGGCACCAACGTGGTCAGCGGCTCCGGCCTGGCCCTGGTGGTGGCCACCGGCGCGCGCACCTATTTCGGCCAGCTCGCCGGACGTGTGACGCAGGCCAGCCGCCAGCCCACCCAGTTCCAGCAAGGCATCAACCGGGTGAGCTGGGTGCTGATCCGCTTCATGCTGGTGATGGCGCCCATCGTCATGCTGATCAACGGCTTCACCAAGGGCGACTGGCTGGAGGCGCTGCTGTTCGCGCTGGCCATCGCCGTGGGGCTGACCCCCGAAATGCTGCCCATGATCGTCACGGCCACGCTGGCCAAGGGCGCGCTGCGCATGTCGCGGCGCAAAGTGGTGGTCAAGCGCCTGGACGCCATTCAGAACCTGGGCGCGATGAACGTGCTGTGCACCGACAAGACCGGCACTCTGACCCAGGACCGCATCGTGCTGGAGCGGCACATCGACGTCTACGGCGCGAGCTGCGACGAGGTGCTGGCCTACGCCTATCTCAACAGCTATTACCAGACCGGGCTGAAGAACCTGCTGGACGTGGCCGTGCTGCAGCACGCCGAAGTCGAGCGCAGCCTGGAGCTGGCCGCGAAGTACCGCAAGGTCGACGAGATCCCCTTCGACTTCGCGCGCCGCCGCATGTCGGTCGTGGTCAACGAAACCGAGAACGGCCGCGACCACCACGAGCTGATCTGCAAGGGCGCGCTGGAGGAAGTGCTGGCCGCCTGCACCCGCCTGCGCGTGGGCGGCGAGACGCATCCGCTGACCGAGGCGCGCCGGCAGGACATCCGCCGCGTGACGGCGGCGCTGAACCGCGACGGTCTGCGCGTCATCGCCGTGGGCGTGAAGGAAATGCCGCCGGCCGGCCGCGCCTACGGCGTGGCCGACGAGTCCGACCTGGTGCTGGTGGGCTACATCGCGTTCCTGGACCCGCCCAAGGAGTCCACCGCGCCCGCGCTGGCGGCGCTGCGCGAGTCCGGCGTCGAAGTGAAGGTGCTGACCGGCGACGTGGAGCTGGTCACGCAGAAGGTCTGCCGGGAGGTCGATTTCACGGTGCGCAAGGTCTACCTGGGCGCCGAGATCGAAGAGATGGACGAGCGCCAGCTGGCCGCCGCCGTGCGCGAGGCCAACGTGTTCGCCCGCCTGACGCCGGCGCACAAGGAAAGAATCGTGCGCAGCCTGCGGGCGCAGGGCTGCACCGTGGGCTTCATGGGCGACGGCATCAACGACGCGCCGGCGCTGCGCGCGGCCGACGTGGGGATCTCGGTGGACTCGGCGGTCGACATCTCGAAAGAGGCCGCCGACATCATCCTGCTGGAGAAAAGCCTGATGGTGCTGGAGGACGGCATCATCGAAGGCCGCAAGACCTTCTGCAACATGCTCAAGTACCTGAAGATGACGGCCAGCTCGAATTTCGGCAACGTGTTTTCGGTATTGGTGGCCAGCGCCTTCCTGCCGTTCTTGCCCATGCTGCCCATCCACCTGCTGCTGCAGAACCTGATCTACGACATCTCCCAGGCCGCGATCCCGTTCGACAACGTGGACGCGGAACTGCTGTGGCGGCCCCAGCAATGGGACCCCGACGGCCTGGGGCGGTTCATGGTCTTCTTCGGCCCGATCAGCTCCATTTTCGACATCGCCACGTACGCCCTCATGTGGTACGTGTTCCAGGCCAACGCCCCCGAGCACCAGACGCTGTTCCAGTCGGGCTGGTTCGTCGAAGGGCTGCTGTCGCAGACGCTGGTGGTGCACATGATCCGCACGCGCAAGATTCCGTTCCTGCAAAGCCGTCCCGCCTGGCCGCTGGCGGCGATGACGCTGGCGGTCGTGGGCGTGGGGCTGCTGCTGCCGTTCTCGCCGCTGGCCGGGTATTTCCAGCTGCAGGCGCTGCCGTGGCGCTATTTCCCCTGGCTCGCGGGTATCCTGCTCAGCTACTGCGTCCTGACGCAGCTGCTGAAAACGATCTGGGTGCGCCGTCATGGCTGGCAATAGCCGCGGGCGTCCGTGGCCGTATCGGGAGACCGGCATGAAAAACTTCTGCATGGGCGCGCTGGCCCTGGCCGGCGCGGTTCTGGCGCCCTGGGCGCAGGCCGCGGACGCGGCGAGCGGCGTGCTCCTGTACGGGGTGGTGGACGCCGGCGTGGCCGTCACCAGCACCTCGGGCAAGGGCAGCCGCGCCGGCCTGCTCGACGGCGGGCTCACCGACTCCCTGTGGGGGCTGATGGGCGCCGAAGAGCTGGGCGGCGGCTGGCGGTCGCGCTTCCAGCTGGAAAGCGGCTTCGACCCGTCCTCGGGCCGGCGGGCCGACGGCGACGGCAAATTGTTCGACTACGCCGCCTGGGTCGGGCTGGACAGCGACGACTATGGCGAGCTGCGGCTGGGCCGCCAGCACCCGGTGGGCCAGCTGTACGGCAGCGCGCTGGAAATCGCTTCCTGGAAGGAAATGGGCATGGGCGCCACCTTCAAGGCTTCGGACAACTACCAGCTCGACAATATGGTGAATTATCTTTCGCCGACGTGGAGCGGTTTCCAGGCCGGCCTCGGCTATTCCTTCGACGCCGACGGCCAGGATCGCTTCCGCACCGCGGCGAACAACCGGGCCGTCAGCGCCGGCCTGAAGTACGAGCAGGGGCCGCTGCTGGCGGTCGCCACCTGGGACCAGCTGCGGCTGGCCGACGGCCCCGAGGCCGGCGGCCGTCCGCAGGCCGTGCAGCTCGGCGCGGCTTACGACTTCGAGGTGCTGAGGCTGTCCGTGGCCTGGTCTCGCCAGCGCAACGGCTATGCCGGGCTGGACGGGGGCGGCCCGGACGGCCTGGGGCCGCCGGCGTTCGCGCGCGGCGGCACGGTCGACGCCTGGCTGATCGGCGCCAGCGTGCCGGCCGGGCCGGGCACGCTGCTGCTGCAATGGTCGCTGGCGCATCCGGATTGGCGCTGGGACGACGGCGCCCGGGCGCGCAACGCGCAGGTGGCCACGCTGGGCTATACCTACGGCCTGTCGCGGCGGACCACGCTTTATGCGTTTGCGGGCTATGCCTCGAACTACACCCTGGAAGAACAGTTCGATCCGGCCCATTCCCACACCATCCGGTGCGGCGCCGGCATCTCCCACCGTTTCTGAGCTCCGCAGCTACAATCGACGGGATGCGGCGCCTGGCGCCGGTCCTCGTCATCCCCGCAGTTTTCCGGACGGTTTGCATGGATAGTCTCGAATGGCTCGTACCCTGGGAGTTCTCTCCCACGCTGGTGGCTTCCTTTGCGGTCGCCATCGCGCTGTTCGTGCGCGGCCAGCGCGTCCATCGCGTGACCGGCGCGCGCAAGATCCTGTTCTGGGCGGGCCTGGTGCTGCTGTACCTGTCCATGCATACCCGGCTGGACTACTACGCCGAGCGCATGTTCTTCATCCACCGCATCCAGCACCTGGTGCTGCACCATCTGGGGCCGCTGCTGGTGATGGCGGCTTTCCCGGGGCAGGTCATGCGGGCGGGCCTGCCCATGGCCTGGCGGCTGCGGCTGCGGGACTTCCTGCGCACCGGCGCGGGCCGCGCCACGGTGGCGGTGCTGACCAACAAGATCTTCGTGCCGTCGCTGTTCGTGTTCCTGGTGCTGGTCTGGCTGATCCCGTCGGTGCAGTTCTATTCCATGCTGGACTGGCGCCTGTACCGCCTGATGAACTGGTCGGTGGTGATCAGCGGCTTCATGTACTGGAACCTGATCCTCGACCGCCGGCCCGCGCCGCCGGCGGCCATGACGCCCGGCGGCCGGGTCATTTCGCCGGTGCTGACGATGCTGCCGCAGATGGTGGCGGGCGCGGTCATCGCCTTCACGGAAAGCGATATCTACCCTTTGTTCGAGCTGTGCGGCCGCGCCATCGCGATGTCGGCCCAGACCGACCAGACCATCGGCGGGCTGACGATGTGGATTCCCGCCGCGCTGGTCGAGGTGATCGGCCTGATGGTGGCCCTGGGAACCTTGATGCGGCTGTCGGCCAAGGGGCGCCTGCGCAAGGCCGACCGCGACGCCCAGGCCCGCGCGCGGGCCAAGAGCCGCGCGCTGTCGGCCTAGCCGCCTAGCGCGGGTTCATTCCGGTTCGAGGCCGTGGTACTTCTTGCCCAGCGCCACGGTGGCCTGGAACATGCCGGCCTTGCTGCCGCAGTCGTAGCGCACGCCGTCGTAGCGGTGCGCGTACACGGCGCGTTCGCGCATCATCGAGGCGATGCCGTCGGTGAGCTGGATTTCGTTGCCGGCGCCCATCTTGGTGGAGCGCAGATGATCGAAGATGGCGGCCTCCAGCACGTAGCGGCCCACCACCGCCAGCGTGGACGGGGCGACTTCGGGATCGGGCTTTTCAACGATGTGCGTGACGCGCTCGGTGCGGCCGTCGGCGCGGGACTCGCCCTCGCGGGTGGCCACGATGCCGTACTTGCGGGTGTCGGCGCGGGGCACGTCCTGCACGCCCAGCACGCTGGCGTTCTGCGCCACGGCCACGTCCACCAGCTGCTTCAGGGCTGGCGTGTCGGAGTCGATCAGGTCGTCGGCCAGCAGCACGGCGAAGGGCTCGTCGCCCACGGCCGGGGCGGCCGACAGCACGGCGTGGCCCAGCCCGAGCGGGGCCGACTGGCGGATGTACAGACAGTTGACGTGCGCGGGTAGAATGCCGCGCACCATGGCCAGGAGCTCGTGCTTGCCCTTGCTTTCCAGGTCGGATTCAAGCTCGGGGGCGGAATCGAAGTGGTCTTCGATTGCGCGCTTGTTGCGTCCTGTCACGAAAATCAGGTCGGTGATGCCGGCGGCGACGGCCTCTTCGACGGCATATTGGATGAGCGGCTTGTCGACCACGGGCAGCATTTCCTTGGGCATCGCCTTGGTGGCGGGCAGGAAGCGCGTGCCCATGCCAGCGACGGGGAAAACGGCTTTACGGACAGGACGCATTGAGACCTCGTTGGGGAGTCGATGAAACATTTTAATCTCATCGCTATCATAGGCTTATGAACCGCAGGAAAATGCCATCCATTTGCTCGATTGCGAAACGAGGCGCAATTTTCGGCCTCTGTGCGGCGCTGGCCGTGCCGGGGCTGCCGGCAACCGCCTGGGCGCAGCCGATGGGGCTGCCCTCCATGGGCGCGGCCTCGGCGGCCGAACTCTCGCCCATGCTGGAGCGCAGCCTGGGTCAGGCCATCATGGCCCAGGGGCGGCGCGACCCCACCTATATCGACGACCCCGAACTCAGCCAGTACCTCACCACCATGGGGCGCAAGCTCGCGTCCTACGCGTCGGGCGCCGTGCCCGAGGTGGAAATGTTCGGCGTGCGCGACCCCGAGATCAACGCCTTCGCCATGCCCGGCGGGTACATCGGCGTCAATACCGGCCTGATCGTGTCCTCGGCCAGCGAATCCGAACTGGCGGCGGTGCTGGCGCACGAAATCGGCCACGTCGTGCAGCGCCACATCGCGCGCGGCATGACGCAGCAGAACCAGAACGGCATGGTGATGCTGGCCAGCCTGGCTGGGGCGCTGCTGGCCGCCCTGGCCGGCGGCGGCGGCAACCTGGCGGTGGGCGTGGCCGCGTTCGGCCAGGCCGCGGCCATCAACCGCCAGCTGGGCTTCTCGCGCGACGCCGAGCGCGAGGCCGACCGCGCCGGGGTCCAGATGCTGACCAAGGCCGGTTACGACGCCAGCGGCATGTCGCAGATGTTCGCGCGCCTGATGAACGCCTCGCGCCTGAACGAAGGCGCCGGCGGCGGCTCCTGGGCCAGCACCCACCCGCTGTCCATCGAGCGCATGTCGGACATCCAGAACCGCGTGCGCGGCATGCCGGCCTCGCGCCATATCGACAGCGACGATTTCTGGTACTTGCGCGCCAAGATGCGGGTGGTGCAGGGGCGCGACGCCGTCAGCCTGCGTTCGGCCGCCCAGCAGCTCCAGGACGAGGCGCAGGCGCTGTCCGGCGTGCGCCGCTCGGCCGCCTACTACGGCCTGGCGCTGCAGGCCTTCCAGCGCAACAACCTGGCCGAAGCCGAACGCAACCTGGAACTGGCCGCCGCGGACGGACGCAACTCGCCCCAGCTGGCCAAGCTCGGCATCGACGTGGCGCTGGCGCGCAAGACCTACCCCAAGGCGCTGGAACTGGCCCAGGCCGCCACCAAGCGCTGGCCCGACCAGCGCGCGCTCGGCATCGCCTACGCCCAGGCGCTGCAAAGCGTGGGCCGCCACGCCGAGGCGCAGGACTACCTGCGGGCCAAGATCAAGGTCTGGGGCAGCGACGAGCCCAGCCTCTACCAGATGCTGGCGCAAAGCGAGGAGCGCAACGGCAAGCCCGTGCAGGCGCGCCGCGACCTGGCGCGCTTCTATGTCATGACCGGCGCGTTCGCCGCCGCCGAATCGCAGCTGCAGCAGGCGCGCGGCATGTCCAACGATTTCTATGAGCAGTCGCAGATCGACGTGCAGATCAAGGAAGTCAAGGACAAGCTGGCCGAGGAACGCCAGCTGCTGGAGCGCTTCAAGTCGGGCTGAACCCTACAGCCCGGTTTCGAAAAAGCGCCCCAGCCGCTGCGGCAGCCAGTTCAGGTGGGCCGGGAAGCTGCCCGTGGGAAAGCCCGCGTGCCCGCCGTCCGTAGGTTGGTGCAGCAGGATGGAAGGCGAGCAGTCCTGCGGCGTGGGCAGCGAGGCGGCCGGGATGAAGGGGTCGTTGCGCGCATTGAGCACCAGCGTGGGCACGGCGATCTTCGGCAGCCAGGGCTTGCTGGAGGCGCGCGTCCAGTAATCGAGCGCGTTGCGAAAACCGTGCATGGGCGCCGTGTAGGTGTCGTCGAATTCGCGCAGGTCGTGCGCGTGCGCGATGCGCATGACGTCGACGGCGCCCGGAAAGCGGTGCGCCTTCTCCAGCACCTTGTGCTTGAGCGTCTTCAGGAAATGCGCGGTATAGACGCGGCGGTTGAAGACGCCCGTGGACAGGGTCTTGCCGCAGGCCACCAGGTCCAGCGGCGCCGAGACGCCCGCGCAGGCGTTCAGCCAGCGGGTTTCCTCGTGGTGCTCCCCCAGGTATTTCAGCAGCGCGTTGCCGCCCAGCGAGACGCCCACGGCATGCCAGCGCGCGTGCGGGATGCGCTGGCGCACGGTCTCCAGCATGAAGCCCACCTCGGCCGAATCGCCCGAGTAATAGGCCCGCGCCAGGCGGTTCGGCACGCCCGAGCAGCCGCGGAAGTGCGCGATCACCACGATCCAGCCGCGCGCGCGGAAATGGTGCGCGATGGACTGCGCGTAGCGGCTGCTGCTGCCGCCTTCCAGGCCGTGGAACAGGATCAGGGCGGGGGTGTCGGGGTTGTGCGGCAGGGATTGCCAGTCGGCTTCGGTCATCCACCTGGCCGCGGCGGTCTTGCCGTTGGCCACCGGACGCTGGCCGCTGACCGGCGCGCCGTCGGCGGCCTTGTGCGGAAACAGCCCCGGGCCGGTCCAGTCGAAATCGACGAAGTCGGTGTCGGGCGTATCGACCCGCTCGCGCACGAAGGCGATGCGGTGGTACTGCGCGAACAGGGCGGCATAGACCGTCTGGCTATCGCCTCCGGGCAGCCAGGAAGGAACGGGGCAGGGTGTTGTATCCAGGCGAGCAGCGGCCAACGAGAAATCCACCCCGGTCAATGCAGCATGTCGGGTACGTCGTGCAGGTCGAGCACCCCGGCTTCCGTGGGCGCCGGCGAAGCGTGGTGCATGACCATGCGCCACCCCGTGGGGCCCTTGTGGTAGATGTTGGTGGCGTAGCAATTGGCGAATTGCGTGCCTTCCCGGGTGCGCATCGCCACCTGTTCGACCAGCACGTGCACCGCGCACATCATGCTTTGCATGACCAGCGGGCGCAGCGGGCGGATGTGCAGGGGGCCGTTGGCCAGCACCTGCTGCCACGACTCCTGCACCGCCGAGTGCCCGACGATGCGCAGGCCTCCCGGATGGATGCAGACGACCTCTTCGTCGTCGGCCCAGATCTGCATCAGGCGAACGCTGTCCGCCTGTTCCAGGGCTTCGTAGAACGCGTGTTCTGCTTCTTCGGGCGTGGCGAACATGGTGACGGAAACGGGTATGCGTTGTAAGGCCGGCTCAGTGCCCGTGGCCGTGCAGCACGGTGCCGGGCTTCAGGCGGTACTGGGCGCCGCAATAGGCGCAGCTGGCCGAACCGGTGCGGGCCACGTCCAGGAAGACGCGCGGGTGCATGCTCCAGAGCGGCGCCTTGGGGCCGGGGCAGAAAACGGGCAGGTCTTCGGCGCCGACTTCGATGACTTCGTGGGAGTGGGGGACGGCGGCCGGGGCAGCAGCGGTCATGGATATTCCTGAATAAAAAAACCGGTAAACGGCAGGTTGTGGCGATGGCGCGGCCCGATCGCGGGCCGGGCCGCTGGGATCAGACTTTGCTCAGCCAGTGATGGTACTTCGGGTTGCGTCCATTCACCATGTCAAAAAACGCTTTCTGCAGCTGTTCGGTGATGGGGCCGCGCCGGCCGGAGCCGATCTGGCGGTTGTCCACCTCGCGGATGGGCGTGACTTCGGCGGCGGTGCCGGTGAAAAAGGCCTCGTCGGCAATATAGACGTCGTCGCGGGTCAGGCGCTTGGTGACCACGCGCAGGCCGAAGTCGGCCGCCAGCGCGTGGATGGTGCTGCGGGTGATGCCGGTCAGGGCGGAGGCGATCTCGGGCTCGCAGAGCACGCCGTCCTTGACGATGAAAAGATTCTCGCCCGAACCCTCGGCCACGAAACCCTCGGTATCCAGCAGCAGGGCTTCGTCGTAGCCGTCCTGCAGGGCCTCGGTGTTGGCGAGGATGGAATTGGCGTAGGTGGTGGCCACCTTGGCGCGCGGCATGGTGACGTTCACGTGCTGGCGCGCATAGGACGACACCTTGACCCGGATGCCCTGCGACAGGGCTTCTTCGCCCAGGTAGGCGCCCCAGGGCCAGGCGGCGATGGCCACGTGCACGCGCGCGCCCTTGGGGGACACGCCCATTTTTTCCGGACCGTAGAACACCAGGGGGCGCAGATAGCCGGATTCGAGCTGGTTTTCGCGCACCACCGTCCGCTGGGCCTCATTGATCGTGTCGCGATCGAAAGGCATGGGGATCTGGTAGATGTGCGCCGAGTTGAACAGACGGTTGGTGTGGTCTTCGAGGCGGAAGATGGCGGTGCCGATCTCGGAGCGGTAGGCGCGCACGCCTTCGAATACCGACAGGCCGTAGTGCAGGGAATGGGTCAGGACGTGCGTGGTTGCGTCCCGCCACGGGACGAGTTTGCCGTCATACCAGATGAATCCGTCGCGGTCTGCCATCGACATGGTCTTCTCCCCGGGTCTGCTTCCCGTCTGCTCCTCTATAGAGGCGCATATTGTATCAAGCAGCGAGGGTACAATACGCGCCTATTCCGCGCCCTGGCGCGGCGCCGCCAGCGCATTGTGCCGCCGGCGGGCGAACGGGTTGTCGTGCGTTCCTTTCCTTAGAGTTTCCATGTCGTCCTGTCCGAATCGCCAGGGGGCTGCCGTTGTCCTCTGAATCTGCGCTTTCCGAAACCGAAGACCCGGCCGTGCACCGGCGGGAACGCGTCACCGCCTTCCGTGCCGGCGTCCACGCCATCGTGCCGGCCCTGATCGCCACGGCCACCTGGGGCCTGGTCACCGGCGTGGCGATGGTCAAATCCGGCCTGACCGAATCCATGGCGCTGGCCATGACGCTGCTGCTGTACGCGGGCTCGGCCCAGCTGACCTCGCTGCCGCTGATCGCCACCGGCGCGCCGCTGTGGCTGATCTTCGCCGCCGGCTGCGTGGTCAACCTGCGGTTCCTGATCTTCGGCGCGGCCCTGCAGCCTTATTTCCGCCATCTTTCCTGGCCCAAGCGGCTGGGCCTGGGTTATTTCACCACCGACATGGGCTTCGTGCTGTTCATGCCGCGCTATGGCGACGCCGCCGAGCGCGGCACGCGCGAGCAGCTCTGGTACTTCATCGGCGTCATCACGCCGGGCTGGTTCGTGTGGCAGGGGTCTTCCATCATCGGCATCTACCTGGGCACGATGGTGCCCGCCGCCTGGTCGCTGGACTTCGCGGCGGTGCTGGCGCTGCTGGCGATCACGGTGCCGCTGGCCAACTCGCGTCCCATGCTGGTCTCCATGCTGGCCGCCGGCGTGGTCGCCTGGGTCGGCCAGGCGCTGCCGCTGCGCCTGGGCCTGGCGGCCGCCGTCGTGGCCGGCGTGGTCGCCGGCATCTGGGCGGAACGCTTCTTCAAGGGCCGCGCATGACCCTCTGGCCTTCCGAGATCTACGTCTATTCCGCCATCCTGCTGCTGGCGCTGTGCAGCGTGCTGACCCGCGCCGGCTTCATGCTGTTCGGCGACTACATCCCGCTGCCCGAAGGCGTGCGGCGGGCGCTGCGCTACGCGCCCGCGGCCGCCCTGACCGCCATCATCGTGCCCGACCTGCTGCCCTGGAAGGCCGGGCTGGGCCCGGTGTTCGACTACAAGCTGGTGGCCGGCGTGCTGGCGGTGCTGGTGTTCCTGCGCACCCGCAGCGCGGTGCTGGTCATCATCGTCGGCATGCTGGCCCTGTGGGGCCTGCGCTGGCTGGCAGGTTGACGGCCGTTCCGTTCCGGGCGTCCGTCAGGTGGACGCTTCCGGCCTGCCTGCCGGACGCTTGCATCCGGCCGCGCAGGGGCTTTGTAACGGCTTTCGAAAGCCAGTTTGACAGCGGCGTAATCCGGCTGCGCTAAAATCAGCCGATACACAGCAATCCGGGCCTGGTACTGCCCTCATAGGTATCGAATCCAGAACGCGCCGCCTGGCCTGCAAGGGCAGGACTCACATGGCGCGTGTTCAGGCTGTCCCGATGCATATGCAGGGCAGTGCGTGCAGCACTCTCGTTTTGTTCTTTTTCATTGGTCCCGGTATCTGCCTAACCCTGATGACTGAATCCACTCAACCCGTAGCACCCGCCTCCGAAGCGCCCGCGCCGACGTTCGCCGACTTCGGGCTGCATCCCCTGCTGTTGCAGTCCATCGCCGAAACCGGCTACACGACTCCCACGCCCATCCAGGCCCAGGCCATCCCCGTAGTGGTGGAAGGGCGCGACGTCATGGGCGCGGCGCAGACCGGCACAGGCAAGACGGCGGCCTTCACGCTGCCCATCCTGCACCGCCTCATGCCGCTGGCCAACACCAGCGCATCGCCCGCGCGCCATCCGGTGCGCGCGCTGATCCTCACGCCCACGCGCGAACTCGCGGACCAGGTGTACGAAAGCGTCAAGCGCTACAGCAAGCAGACGCCGCTGCGCAGCGCGGTGGTGTTCGGCGGCGTGGACATCGGGCCGCAGAAAGAAGCCCTGCGCCGCGGCTGCGAAGTGCTGGTGGCCACGCCGGGCCGCCTGCTCGACCACGTCGAGCAGAAGAACGTGAATCTCAGCCAGGTCGGCATCCTGGTGCTGGACGAAGCCGACCGCATGCTGGACATGGGCTTTCTGCCCGACCTCGAACGCATCATCCGGCTGCTGCCCGCGCAGCGCCAGGGCCTGCTGTTCTCCGCCACGTTCAGCAACGAGATCCGCAAGCTCGGCCGTTCCTACCTGAACCATCCGGTCGAAATCGAAGTCGCCGCGCGCAACGCCACCGCCGCGACGATCACGCAGATCGCCTACAAGATGCCCAGCGACGCCAAGCGCGCCGCCGTCGTGCATCTGGTGAAGTCGCGCGGACTGAAGCAGGTCATCGTGTTCTCGAACACCAAGATCGGCACCGCGCGCCTGGCGCGCGAGCTGGAGCGCGACGGCGTCAAGGCCGAATCGATCCACGGCGACAAGACCCAGGCCGACCGCATGAAGGCGCTGGAAGCCTTCAAGGCCGGCGAGCTGGAAGTGCTGGTGGCCACCGACGTGGCCGCGCGCGGCCTGGACGTGGCCGGCGTGCCCTGCGTCATCAACTACGACCTGCCGTACAACGCCGAAGACTACGTGCACCGCATCGGCCGCACCGGCCGCGCCGGCGCCTCGGGCGAGGCCATCGCGCTGTTCACGCCCGACGAAGAACGCTTCCTGCTCGACATCGAAAAGCTGATCAAGCGCGAAGTGCCGCGCGGCACGCTGGACGTGCCGGCCGACCTGGTGGCGCGCAGCCACCGCCGCAGCGACGACCGCCGCGGCGGCTTGTCCTCGCGCGAAGGCCGCGGCGAACGCGGCCGTTCGGGCGATCGCCGCTCCAGCTACGCCGGCGCGCCGCGCCAGCCGGTGGACGATTTCTTCCTCAAGCCCTACGAGCCCTCGGCGCCGTCGGCGCCGGCCGAAGCGCCCGCCGCGCCCAAGAGCAACCCGTCGGCGCCCAAGCGGCAGCTCGCCGTGCTGCTGGGCGGCAGCCGCAAGCCCTGAGTCCACCCATGAAAAAACCGCAAGCCCTCGATGCGAGGCCTTGCGGTTTTTTTATGGACGGGCGCTTCAGGCAGCAAGCAGCCGCGGCAGGTCGGGCAGCGCCGTCTGCACCGTCGCGCTGTTTTCGTCCAGGCTTTCGAGCAGGCGCTCGAGGTGGCCGATGTGCGGCAGCATGGGTCCGTAGAACACCACGCGCGGGCCGATCTGCACCAGCAGCGTGGGGAAGTTCTCCACGTCTTCCTCGCCCAGCAGCTCCGCGTGGTCTTCGATGTCTATCCATGCGAAGACGTGTTGCGGCATGGCCTGGGCCAGCGCCTGCAGCTTGGGCTTGTACTGTTCGCAGGTATCGCACCAGGCCGCGCAGAAACAGGCGACCAGCCAGGTGTCGGGCGACGAGGCCAGGCGCGCCCGCAGCGCGGCCTGATCGGTATCGGGTACGAGTAGAGACATGTGGGCAGATCGAGGCGTGTTTGACTATCATACCCGGGATGTCCACCGCCTCTTTGTCCACGCCATGACCGTTATGCGCACCGATTCCCCCACGCCCGAGCAGGACCGTCTTTCCAGCGCCGGCGCGGGCGCGGCCAATGTGGGCCAGGCGTTCAAGCGCGCGCTGGTGTCGCAATGCCACCCGACGATGCTGTTCGCGGTCCTGCTGCCTTTCCTGATCGCGCTGGTGGGCGCCTTCCTGCTGCTGTGGCTGTTCTGGACGCCGCTGACCGATTGGCTGCGCGCCGAGGTCTCGCACTGGGACGTGGTCAACCGGGTCGACGAATGGCTGGTCGCCGTCGGCCTGTTCTCGCTCAAGATCTATCTGATCCCGGTCATCGCCGCGGCCATCCTGCTGCCGGTCTCGGGCATCCTGGGGCTGGCCATCGCCGCCGTCTTCGTCATGCCGCTGGTGCTGCGCCACGTGGGCCAGCGCGAGTACGCGTCGGTCAGCCGGCAGGGCAAGTTTTCCACCGCGGTCAGCGTCTGGAACGCGGTGTGGGTGTCGGTCGCCTTCGCCGTGGGCTGGACGCTGACCTTGCCGCTGTGGCTGGTGCCGCCGATGGCGGTGGTGCTGTCCATCTTCTGGTGGGCCTTCGCGTTTTCGCGCATGATGCGCGTGGACGCCATCGTCGAACATGCCAGCCCGGCCGAGCGCAAGCTCATCCTGGAACGCAACAACGGCGGCTTCTGGACCATCGGGCTGATCTGCTCGCTGCTGAACCTGTTGCCGCCGGCGTGGATCATCCTGCCGGTGTTCTCGGCCCTGGTCTACGCGCACTACGGACTGGAGGCGCTCAAGCGCCTGCGCCAGGACCGCGTCATCGACGCCTGAGGCGTCATTCTTCTCACCACTCTGGAACCGTACATGGCCGCAGAACCCGCCGCCCGCCGCATCGGCCTCATCATCGTGGGGGATGAAATCCTCTCGGGCCGCCGTCAGGACAAGCATTTTTCCAAAGTCGTCGAGCTGCTGGGCGCGCGCGGCATGCAGCTGGGCTGGACCGAGATCCTGCCCGACGACCGCGACACGCTGACGGCGGCGTACCGCCGCAGCTTCGCCTCGGGCGACGTGGTGTTCTCCTGCGGCGGCATCGGCGGCACGCCGGACGACCACACCCGGCAGGCGGCGGCCGCCGCGCTGGACCTGCCGCTGGCGCTGCATCCCGAGGCCGAGCAGGCCATCGCCCAGCGCACCGCCGAGCTGGCCGCCAAAGGGCAGGGCACGGCCGACATGAGCGCGCCCGAGAACCAGCAGCGCCTGCAGATGGGCGTGTTCCCGCAGGGCTGCGAGATCGTGCCCAACCCCTACAACCGGATTCCGGGCTTCTTCATCCGCGACCATACCTTCGTGCCCGGCTTTCCCGTCATGGCCTGGCCGATGCTGGAATGGACGCTGGACACCCGCTATCGTGCGCTGCAGCATGTGCGCGTCCACGCCGAGCATTCCTTCCTGGTGTTCGGCATGCCGGAGTCGCGCATCACGCCGGCCATGGTCAGCGTGGAAACGCGCTGGCCGGGCGTGCGCGCCTTCAGCCTGCCCAGCGTCGGCGAGACCGGCGGCGCCCCGCATATCGAGCTGGGCGTGAAGGGCGAGCCCGAGGGCGCGGCCGAGGCCCTGGCCTTCCTGCGGGCCGAGGTCCTGCGCCTGGGCGGCAAGCTGGAAGCGCCGGCCGGCGTCTGACGGCCGGCAGGCGGATAAGGTGCGGCCCCGTTTTATTTACGAAAAATCCATTGCCAAACAGGCTGGTAAATTTCACAATACGGGATAGAAATGTTTGTTGCGTCGCCGCAAGCAGTTCGCCTGCGGCGCAGACCCACATCATCCCATGGCCCGTCTTTCGCCCTCCCGCAATCCCCTGGACGCCGAAACCGAAGGCGCTTCCGCCCATCCCATCGCCATCCAGGTGATCGAGCGCGCCATGCGCCTGCTCGACGCCCTGGCCGCGCAGCCGGACCCCGTGACGCTCAAGGAATTGTCCGCCACCACGGGCCTGCACGCGTCCACCGCGCACCGCATCCTCAACGATCTGGTGGTCGGCCGGTACGTCGAGCGGGTCGACAACGGCCTGTACCAGCTGGGCATGCGCCTGCTGGAGCTGGGTTCGCTGGTCAAGGGGCGCCTGAACGTGCGCGAGGCGGCCATCTCCGCCATGCGTTCGCTGCACAAGCTGACTGGGCAGACCATCAACCTGTCGGTGCAGCAGGGCGACGAGATCGTGTACATCGACCGCGCCTGGAGCGAGCGCTCGGGCATGCAGGTGGTGCGCGCCATCGGCGGACGCGCGCCGCTGCACCTGACCTCCACCGGCAAGCTGTTCCTGTCCACCGGCGATGCGCGCCTGGTGCGCGCCTACGCGCTGCGCACCGGGCTGGCCGGCCACACGCGCAACAGCATCACCGACCTGGACCGCCTGGAGCGCGAGCTGGCGCTGGTGCGCCGCCACGGCTATGCGCGCGACAACGAAGAGCTCGAACTGGGCGTGCGCTGCATCGCCGCGGGCATATTCGACGACACCGGCAAGCTGGTGGCCGGGCTGTCGATCTCGGCGCCGGCCGAACGCCTGCAGGACGAATGGATCAAGGCGCTGGTGGACACCGCCGCCAGCATCTCCGAGGCGCTGGGCTACGAGCCGTCGGTGTCCGCCAGCTTCAACGGGCTGGGCATGGCGGCCGAGGCGCTCAGGGGCTGACCGTCCCGCGCCCAAAAAGAAAAGCCCCGCGGGGCTTTTCTTTTTTGCATCCGCCTGAGCGGGCGAGGCGGCCTTATTGCGCTTCGACGCCGGCCTTCTTGAACAGCTCGGCCCATTGCGGGACCTGCTGCTTGACCTTGGCTTCCAGCGCCTGCGGGTTGGCTTCGGCCGTCAGGACCGTGGCGCCCAACTGCTTCATGCGTTCCTGGAACTTGGGGTCGGCCAGGCCGGCCTGCAGGCTCTTGACCAGCTTGTCCACGACCGGCTTGGGCGTGCCCTTCGGCACCCACATGCCATGCCAGATGCCGACTTCGAAGCCCTTGTAGCCGGACTCGTCCATGGTCGGCAGCTTGGGCAGCGTGGGCACGCGCTTCAGGCTGGTGACGGCGTAGGCCTTGACCTTGCCGCTGTCGATCTGCTGCGTGGTGTTGGTGGTCTGGTCGCAGAGCAGGTCCACCTGCTTGCCCAGCAGGTCGTTCATGGCCGGCGCGGTGCCCTTGTACGGGATGGTCAGCAGCTGCACGCCCAGCGCTTCGACCAGCATGGTGCCGCACAGGTGGCTGGCGGCGCCGATACCGGCGTTGGCCAGCGAGACCTTGTCCTTGTTCTTTTTGACGTAGTCGGCCAGTTCCTGGATGTTGTTGGGCGGGAAGTCCGAGCGCGCGATGATGGTCATCGGCACGTCGACCACCAGGCCGATGGGCTCGAAGCTCTTGTAGGGGTCATACCCGGGGTTCTTGTACAGCGACGGCGCCGTCGAAAAACCGGCGTGCATCAGCAGGACGGAATAGCCGTCGGGCTGCGCGCGCGCCACCTGGGTGGTGCCGATCGTGCCGCCGGCGCCGCCCTTGTTTTCGACCACGACTGTCTGGCCCAGCGCGGTTCGCATGGCCTCGGCCAGCGAGCGCGCGACGTTGTCCGTCGGGCCGCCTGCGGCGAAAGGCACCACCATATTGACGGGGCGATCCGGGTATTCCGCCTGGGCTGCGCCGGCAGCGAGCATGGCGCTTGCGGCGAGCAGGGCCGACAGCGTGCGGGGAATGAGGGTCATGGAGTCTCCAGTTGCAGGGTTTTGCTTGCTGCGATTTAGTTATTGCCGGCTGACTTGTCGATTATGTTTTTTTCAGCGGCGTGAAAGCAGTGTAGAAAAGAATTGATACGCCGTCACGTCCGGTTTTTCCCCAAGCGGGGGGCTGTTTGTCTTGGATCAAACGCCGGTCCGCGGGGGCTCGCCGGGAAAGTGCAATCATTTATTGCACCGCACAAAAACTCCTTGACAAGTTTTTTTCCCAGCCTAGAATGGCAATTGTGCAGTGCATCAAACGAGCCGGCGGTAGCTTGTAGTACCAGTTTCCGCGCACGTTTACCCCTTCGTCGCAGACAACCAATCCTTATTTGCCGGATCGCCCCCCGGCTACCTCCCAAGGAGCATTCTATGAGCGCCATTCCGCAACAAGTCCTGGACCGTCAAAAGGCCAACATCAACACCCTCGTGGCCGCTCAATCGGCTGTGTTCGCCGGTTTCGAAAAGCTGGTCGAGCTGAACCTGAAGGTCGTCAAGGCCACCCTGGACGAAGTCGCCCAGAAGTCGCAGCAAGCCGCCGAACTGAAGGACCCGCAGGAAGCCGCCGCTTTCGCCTCGGGCCTGCTGCAGCCGGGCGCCGAAAAGGCCATGGCCTACACCAAGCACGTGTACGACATCGTCGCCGGCGTGCAAGGCAGCCTGGTCAAGCTGACCGAAGAACAGATCGCCGAAAGCCAGCAACAGCTGAGCGAAGTGGTCGACCAGTTCTCCAAGAACGCCCCGACCGGTTCCGAAAGCGCCGTCGCCCTGATCAAGTCCTCGCTGGCCACCGCGACCAGCGCCTACGATTCGATGAGCAAGGCCGCCAAGCAGGCCGCCGAAGTCGCCGAATCGAACTTGAACGCCGCCGCCAACGCCACGTTCAAGGCCGCCACCGACGCTGCCGAGGCCGCCAACAAGGTCGCCAGCCGCAGCCGCCGCAGCGCCGCCTGAGCCTTTGGCGCGCGCACCGGCGCGCAAACCGCTAGTGCGCAAACCGCAGTAATGTAGTACTGTTGAGTGACAGAGCAGAGCTGGAATTAGGGCCACCCGATGGGTGGCCCCTTTTTTTTCCCGGTCAGCGGGCCACCGCCCGCACGCATTCGCCCAGCAGGGCCGGGCCGCGGTAGATCAGGCCGGTATAGAGCTGCACCGCATCGGCGCCGGCTTCCAGCTTCTCGCGGGCCTGGCGGCCCGACATCACCCCGCCCACCCCGATGATGGCCAGGCTGCTTCCCAATTGCTGCTTGAGCCGGCGGATGACCGCCAGCGACAGCTCGTGCACCGGCGCGCCCGACAGGCCGCCGGCTTCTTCGGCATGCGGCTGGCCGGCGACCGCGTCGCGCGAGAGCGTGGTGTTGGTGGCGATGACGCCGTCGATGCCGTGGCGCGGCAGGGCGTCGGCGATGGCGTCGATCTGTTCCTGCGTGAGGTCCGGGGCGATCTTCACCGCCATCGGCACGCGGCGCTGGTGCCGGTCTTCCAGCGCCTTGCGCTTGTCGGCCAGCTGCGCCAGCAGCGCCGACAGTTCGTCGCCGCCCTGCAGCGCGCGCAGGTTCTTGGTGTTGGGCGACGAGATATTGACCGTCACGTAGTCCGCGTGCGGATACACGCCTTCCAGGCCGATCAGGTAGTCGTCGGCCGCGCGTTCTATCGGGGTGTCGGCATTCTTGCCGATGTTCAGGCCCAGGATGCCGCCCTGGGTGCGCCAGGTGCTGCGCTGCACGTTGGCCAGGAAGGCCGGCAGGCCCTGGTTGTTGAAGCCCAGCCGGTTGATGAGCGCGTTGGCGCGCGGCAGCCGGAACATGCGCGGCTTGGGATTGCCGGGCTGGGCGCGCGGCGTGACCGTGCCCACTTCGATGAAGCCAAATCCCAGGTTCCCGAGCGCGTCGATATAGGCGCCGTTCTTGTCCAGCCCCGCGGCCAGCCCGATCGGGTTGGCCAGCTGCATCCCCATCAGCGTGCACGGCGCCTTGGGCTGCGCATGCAGCAGCTTGCGCGTGGCGCCGCAGTCATAGGCGCGCTGCAGGCCCGACAAAGTGACTTCGTGGGCGGTTTCCGCGTCCATGGCGAACAGCGCCGGGCGGGCCAGGGGATAGGCGTGGAAGAGAATAGACATGGGGCGGAATTGTAGAGCGAATTCGGCCGGCCCTGCGCCCGCCGCCGGGATCAGGCGGCCGGCGGTTCGGGCTGGTCGCGCCAGGCGCCGTCGACCAGGAACTGCGCGGGATGGAAATTCGACTTGTAGGACATCTTGCGGCTGGCGGCGATCCAGTAGCCCAGGTAGAGCCAGGGCAGGTTCAGGATGCGGCATTGCTCGACCTGCCACAGGATGCTGTAGGTGCCGAGGCTGCCGGGGTGGTCCGGGTCGTAGAACGTGTAGACCGAGGACAGGCCATCGTCCAGCACGTCGATGATGGACACCATGACCAGCTCGCCCTCGGGGCTGCGGAATTCCACCAGCCGGGTATTGACGCGGCTGGTGAGCAGGAATTGCGCATACTGGGTGCGGCTGTCCTCGTCCATACCGCCGCCGGGATGGCGGCCTTGCTGGTAGCGCGTATAGAGCCGGTAGTGCTCGGGCGACCAGGCCAGTTCGGCGACGAAGGACTGCAGGTCCTGGTGCGCGCGCCAGGCGCGGCGCTGGCTGCGGTTGGGCGCGAAGCCGGCCGCGTCCACCCGCACCGGAATGCAGGCCTGACAGTTGTCGCAATGGGGGCGGTAGGTGAACAGCCCGCTGCGGCGAAAGCCCTGTTCCACCAGCTGCGAGTACGTGCCCGCGTTGATCAGGTGACCGGGTGCGGCGACCTGCGAGCGGGCCTGGCGGCCAGGCAGATAGCTGCAGGGGTAGGGAGCGGTTGCGTAGAACTGCAGGGTCGAGAAGGGAAGTTCTTTAAGCTGGCTCATGGCGATCCCGGAAGACGGCGGCGAGTCCGCGACGGGACGGCTACATAGTAACGCCGTTCCCCGGTCCGCAGGCGCCGTCCGGATGCAGGCGTCCGGCGCTGTCCAGCGTGCCGCGCGTCCACGGCGGCCCGGGCTGCGCGGTGGCGCCGCGCACATGCTGCAGGAACGCGACGCGCGAGATCGGGCGCGCGCCCAGGCTCGCCAGGTGGCGGGTCTGCTGCTGGCAGTCGATGCGCTGCACGCCGTGCGCGGCCAGGTAGCGCACCAGGTAGGCCAGCGCCACCTTGGAGGCGTCGGGGCGGCGGGCGAACATGGATTCGCCGAAGAACATGCGGCCCAGGCTGATGCCATACAGGCCGCCGGCCAGTTCGCCATCGATCCAGGTTTCGATGCTGTGCACGTAGCCGGCCTCGTGCCAGGCGCGGTAGGCCTGCTGCATCGCGCCGGTGATCCAGGTGCCGGGCTGGCCGTCGCGCGGCGCGGCGCAGGCGGCCATGACCCGCTCGAACGCGGTGTCCACGCGCACCTGCACGCGGGCCTGGCCCGCGGCCTCCTCGCGCGCGAGCCTGCGCAGCAGCTTGCGCAGCGAGTGCGAGGGCGCGAAATCCCTGACCGCCAGCACCATGCGCGGATCGGGGCTCCACCACAGAATGGGCTCGCCTTCCGAATACCACGGGAAGATGCCGTTGGAGTAAGCCTGGATCAGCCGCGGGATGGACAGGTCAGCGCCCGCGGCCAGCAGGCCGTCGGGGTCCGTCAGCGCGAACTCGGCAGGCGGGAACGGCGTATCGACGGCGAGCCAGGGCAGTTTCAACGGTGCGATTCTAGGGTGTAGTGGTGAGGCGAGAACACGCCGGACTTGCGGTCCTCGAAATAGTGGCGCAGCGTGGTGGCCACGGTGCGGAACGCCAGGTCGTCCCAGGGGATTTCGGATTCTTCGTAGTAGCGCGCTTCCAGGCTCTCGGGGCCGGGGTCCAGGTCGGGCGACAGGGCCTGGGCCAGGTAGAACACGTGCACCTGGTCGATCTGCGGCAGGTCGATGACGGTGTAGAGCTCGCCCAGCTGGATGCGGGCGCCGGCTTCTTCCAGCGTTTCGCGCGCGGCGCCCTGCGCCGTGCTTTCGCCCAGTTCCATGAAGCCGGCGGGCAGCGTCCAGGTGTTGTAGCGCGGCTCGATCGCGCGCCGGCACAGCAGCACGCGGTTTTCCCAGACCGGCACGGTGCCGACCACGAGGCGGGGGTTCTGGTAGTGGATGGCCCCGCAGTGGTCGCAGATGTCGCGTTCGCGGTTGTCGCCCTCGGGCACCCGGCGATTGACGGGCGAGCCGCATTGGCTGCAGAAATGCGAACGGCGCGGCGCGGGGAAGTATTCGATGGGCGATTTGGCGGTCATGGGTAGGATTCTACCGGCTGCGGCGGGGACTGGCGCGCCGGCCCGGCACGGGCGGGGGCGCCGCCCCGTAGCGCGCTTCCAGGTGTTCGACGAAGGACCGCACCTTGGGCGACAGAAAGCGCCGGTGCGGGTAGAGCGCGTACATGGAGATCGGGGTGTGCGCGTAGTCGGTCAGCAGCGCCACCAGCCGTCCGGCGCGCACGTCTTCGCCCACCAGGAAGTCGGGCTGCAGGATGATGCCGTGCCCGGCCAGCGCCGCGGTGCGCAGCACGTCGCCGTTATTGGCGCGCAGCGCGGCGTTCACGCGCACCAGGTGGGTCACGCCGTCCTTCTCGAAATGCCATTCGTTGCCGGTGCTGGCGTAGGCGTAGTGCAGGCAGCGATGCTGCCTGAGTTCTTCCGGGCTTTGCGGCGTGCCGTGGCGCGCCAGATAGGACGGGGCCGCGCACACCAGCAGCTGCTGCGGCGCCAGCGGACGCGCCACCAGCGAAGAGTCCAGCAGCGGGCCGATGCGCACCGCCACGTCGAAGCCGTCTTCCACCAGGTCGACAACGCGGTCGTTCAGGTCCAGGTCGATGACCACGTCGGGATAGCGCTGCAGGTATTCGGCGATGGCAGGGCCCAGGTGCAGGATGCCGAAGGACACCGGCGCGCTGACGCGCAGCCGGCCGCTGGGACGCTGGCCCTCGGCCTGCAGCGACTGCTCCAGGTCCGCCACTTCGGCCAGGATGGGGCGCACGCGCTCGTAGAACGCGCGGCCGGCGTCGGTCATGCTGAGCTTGCGGGTCGTGCGGTTCAGCAGCCGCACGCCGTAGCGCTGCTCCAGGTAGGCGATCTGGCGCGTGACGACGGAACGGGCCAGGCCCAGCTTGTCGGCCGCCGCCGCGAACGAGCCCAGTTCCACCACCTTGGCGTAGGTCTGCATGGCGGTATGCGTGTCCAAGATTGTTTCCTATCGAGGAACAATAATTTGCGATTCTCCATCTTTATCATTGTTTTTGGAATCGCAAGAATAGCGCTCCCGAATGATCGCTCCAGGAGAGTGCAATGGTTGATACCCGTACCGCGCCCTATGCCGCGCTGCTGCTGCGCTTGGCGCTAGGCGCCATGTTTCTGGCCCATGGCCTGACCAAGCTGCTGGTGTTCACGCTGCCCGGCACGGCCCAGTTCTTCGCCAAGATCGGCTTCGCCGGCTGGCTGGCCTATCCGGTGACCTTCTTCGAGATCGGCGCCGGCGTGTTGCTGATCCTGGGCGTGGTGCCGCGCTGGATCGCCACCATCGCCGCGGTGCAGCTATTGGTGGCCTCGACCGTGCATTCCGGCAACGGCTGGAGCTCCGGCAACCCGGGCGGCGGCTGGGAATACCCGGTCTTCCTGACCGTGGCGGCTGCCGCGCTGGCGCTGCTGGGCGACGGCAAATTCGCGCTGTACGGCAGCCGCCGCGGCTGAGCGCCGCGCGCGGCCCATAGAATGGAACGGTCGTCCCCAAACACCGGAGTTGCCATGTCCTTGCCCCTGTCGTTTCTCAAGCGCGCCGCGGCCGCGTCGCTGCTGGCCGCCGCGCTGTCGCCATTGGCCGCCCATGCGTCGGCCGAACAGGAAGCCGCCAACAAGGCGGCGGTGCTGGCCTTCTACGAGAAGGGCCTGAACCAGAAGGATGCCGAGGCGGCGCTGAAATACGTGGGCGACCGCTATGTGCAGCACAACCCGAACGCGGAAGACGGGCCGGACGGCTTTCGCAAGTTCATCGCCTTTCTGCGCGACAAGTATCCGCAGTCCCGGAGCGAGATCAAGCGCGCCTTCACCGACGGGGACTACGTGATCCTGCATGTGCACGCGGTGCGCGAACCCGGCACGCGCGGCAGCGCCATCATCGATATCTTCCGCCTGGAACAGGGCAAGATCGTCGAGCACTGGGATGCGGTCCAGCCCATCCCCGAGCGGTCCGCCAACGCCAACGGCATGTTCTGAGCCGCCGCTCAGGCCGCGGGCGGCCGGGGATCGGGATCGAACCCCAGCTCCCGCGCGACGTCGGCCTGCGCGACCGGCGCCAGCGGCGCGGCCGGATAGGCGCCGGGCCATGCGACCTGGATCGCGCCGCCGGGCGCCAGCTCGTCCAGCGCTTCCAGCAGCGGCGCGCCGTCGCCGGTGACCAGCTTTTCCAGCAGCGGCGGCAGGTCGCGGTCCAGCACGATGCCCGCGCCCAGCGGCGTCATGGCGTAAAGCCGGCCGGCATCGTCCAGCCGCCAGCCGGTCACCGCCTCGACCGCGGCGTCCGTGTGGGTGAGCAGGGCGCCGGCCTCATCGTCGAGCCGCAACACGTAGGGCGCGGCATCCAGGCGCAGGTACACGCGCTGCGGGCCGTTCTGGAAATACCAGCGGCCGGCCTCGTCATGTTCGTAATTGCGGTTGATGAACGCCAGGATCTGGCTGTTGGTAATGGATTCGCCCGGCCCGCCCTGCGCGGACAGGCCCTGCGGATGCAGCCGCCAGCGGCCCCTGGCGTCCAGCGACAGCCAGCCGTACACCGCGGGCACGTCGGGCCAGCGGGCGAGAGCGTCTTTTACTGATTGGTCCATAAGGTCGCCGCCTTGCGCCGGGTTAGATAAGCCGATGCGTCTTCAGCCAGTCTTTCAGTGCCGAATCAACACGGGTCTGCCAACCGGCCCCGGACGCCTTGAACGCGTCCAGGACTTCCGGCGACAGCCTGATAGTGACCGCCTGCTTGGTGGGTGCCTTCTGTGGTCCGCGCCGGCGCAGCCCGAGTTTTGCCTGAAACGCGGCGGGCAACACCTCGGAGGCCGGCTTGGCGCGAGCAAACTCCGCCTCGCTCCATTCGGGACTGTCCTTGTCGGTCATTTCAGGATTGGGCTTTTTCATAGCGGGCTACCTCTCGGCTGTTGGCCCTACGCAGGCTGATGATGCGGATTGCATCGCCGCGTACGGTGAACACCAGCACGTACATGCGTTCATCGATCTTACCCAAGGCTTGATAGCGAACTTCGCTGTAGTCCTGGCGGGCATCTTCTATGACCAGTGCGCTGTTCCAGTCGAAGCCGTGAGCCAGTTCGAACGACAGGCCGCGTTCGACCATGTTCTTGTCGTTCTTGGCGGGGTCATAGGTGATCTCCATAAACCAAACCGTATGTACGATTTGATTTATGGTCAAGCAAATTGTAGGTACATTTTATCCCTCTTGCTACCAAGGGCCACACGCGAGGCGCTGTGTGAATGTCCCGCTTTCCCTGCCCGGGAAAAGAAAAAGGCCCGCATCGCTGCGAGCCTTGTGGGTGCTGGAGGCGCAAGCCGGAATCGAACCGACGTACACGGATTTGCAATCCGCTGCATAACCACTCTGCCATTGCGCCAGCATTTCAAGAAAAAAGGAAGCTCGGTATAGGCCGTTGCTTCCTTTTTATAATTTGGAGCGGGAGACGAGTCTCGAACTCGCGACCTCAACCTTGGCAAGGTTGCGCTCTACCAACTGAGCTACTCCCGCATATGCATTGCATTCGATGCCCTGCATGTGTTTTTGGTGCGTTTTTCTTTTTCAAGAAAAAGGCCGTGTTCACCAAAGACAGCGATTATACACAGAATTTCGGACTTGTGCCAATAAGGATTCAGTGCGTTTCCGCCGCCGGCGCTGCTTCAGCCTCGGCCTGCGGCGCGGCGTCGGCTGCCGCATCGGGCTTCGGCGCGGGCGCGGCCTTGGCGCGCGGCTTGCCGGCGGGGCGGCGGCTGGCCTGGCGGCGCGCGTAGGCGGCCTGCTGTGCGGTCACCTTGCCCACGGGCTGGCCTTGCAGGTCGATGCGCGGCGCGTCTTCGGTCAGGCAGGCCCAGTAGCGGCTGCCCTTGCACCATTCGGCGATGGCCAGCTTGAGCTGTTCCTGCGTCATGGACAGCGCTTCGAGGTGTTGGGCGGCATCGGCCAGGATGCCCTCCTTGAGCGGCACCTTGGGCGCGGGATTCTTGGGGAAGGCCAGCGGGAACTGCTTCTGCAGGCGCCAGATCGCCTCGATCGTGGGATCGACCGGCTCGCGCTTCCTGGCCTCCTGCTTGCGGGCGGGATTGCGTTGCTGCTTGGCGGCATCGCGCTTTTTCGACTGGCCTGCGGCTTTCGGTTGGGCTGGCGCCGCTTGCTGGGCTTGCGCCCGGAGCTGCTCTCGCAGGTCGGCAAGTTTTTCAAAACCCATTGTTCTTTCCAACACCTCTGACTTGTGCAACCAGAAGGTTACCCCATGTCCGTGACCGGGGCACTGCGAGTGGTTGCGGATGGGCCGGGCGATAAAAAAAGGGCCCGAGGGCCCTTTTCACCGGGATTTCCCAAAAACCGCGCATGCGTTTTCGGAAATCGAAATCTGGAGCGGGAGACGAGTCTCGAACTCGCGACCTCAACCTTGGCAAGGTTGCGCTCTACCAACTGAGCTACTCCCGCATCGTTGCCTGGACCGTCTGCGATCACGGGGACCGGCGGCGGCTTGTGGCAAGCGAGGCGGAAGTATACCCAATTTTTTCGGAAACGCCAGCCGCGCAGGCGACGGCCCATTGAGATTGATCCATATCAAGATTCTGCGCATGTGTTGATGGACAGGGCCGGGCGGCTGGTCCCATACTCTGCTTCGAATTAAGTGATACAGAAAAATGTAGATAATAAAAAATTCAGTATCACTTAATCGGGTCGCGACACTTCGCGATCGCACGACGCCCATCCGATCAAGGAGGAGAGGAAAGCCATGGAAAAGCAACGTTATGCCGCCACGCAGGAACTGCCGCCGCCGATAGAGCAGCCCAACGTCTATCCGCTGTCGTGGGTCTGCAAGACCCGCAAACTTCAGGAGGTCTGGGAAGCATCCCTGCGAGAGAACTGGGACCCGGAGAAATTGCCCTGGGACACCCTGGACCTGGAAAGCTACAGCTGGGAAGAACGCGAGGCGATTGCCTATTGGTGGACGCTGTTGTCGGTGTTCGACGCGTCGGCGCCGCCGGTATTCGCCGAGGCCCTGGTCAAGACCTACGAGGTCCATGAAGAGGACGTCGTGCGCAAATGTTTTTTCTCGGTCACGCGCGACGAACAGAACCACGAGATCATGTGCGGTCTGGCCATCACGCGGCTGCTGGAGCATCCCGACCCGCTCACCTACACGCCCAAGACCGAACTCGGCAAGCGGCTGCAGAAGAACGCGCAGTGGCTGTACTTCAACGGCTCGCGCTACTGGACGGGCTACAAGAAGGCGGTGCCGAAATACGATCTCGCGGTGCTGTTCAGTTCGTTCCTGATGGGCGAGATCGCGGCCGCCACGATCTTCAAGCAGATGTACGAAAACTCGCGCGAAGCCGTGTTCAAGGAAGGTTTCAAGAACATCGGCCGCGACGAGGGCCGCCACATGGCCATCTGTATGGCCGTGATGGAGCGCGACTATCCCGGCCTGAAGGACGACGTCAAGGCGGTGGTGACCAAGCAGATCCGCGCCGGCTATCTGTTCCTGTCGGCCGTGCTGTTCGAGCCGCCGATGGAGTTCTGGGACCTGCCGGCCGACTTCATCGCCAACCAGCGCGAGGCCGAGGAAGTGGCGCGCGAGGCCGGCTTCGGCATTCCCACTCATGAGGCCAAGCTGGAGAACTGGCGCAACGCCATGCTCAACCTGAAAGGCGTGCTGGACCGCTACAACATTCCGTTCCCCGCCATCCCCGAAGTCGGCATCACCGGCCAGGAAGTGTCGGACGTGGACCTGGAAGACATCATCCCGGTGTTCTGACCTCATGACATGACTACCATCACCATACAACCCTCCGGCCGGACGGTGGAATGCCTGCCCGGCGACACCGTGCTGACGGCGCTGGAGCGGGCGGGCTACGCCTTGCCCAACAACTGCCGCGCCGGCGCCTGCGGCGAATGCAAGGTCAAGGTGCTCGCCGGCGCGTTCGATCAGGGCACCGTGCTGGACATGGCCTTGACCCCGCAGGAGCGCGCCCAGGGCTACGGCCTCATGTGTATGGCCAAGCCGCTGGACGACGCGCTGGAGATCGAATGGGGCACGGCCGACGCGCGGCCCAAGCTGTTTCCGCCGCGCGAAAACCAGCTGTTCGTGGTCACCGACAAACGGCCGCTGGCCCCGCGCGTCATGGAGCTGCGCCTGCGGCCGCTGGGCAAGCCCATGCGCTACTGGCCCGGCCAGTACGTGATGCTGGGCGACCCCGGCGCGGGCGTCGCGCCGCGCGCGTACTCGATCTCCAACGCCCCGCGGCCCGACGGCGAACTGGTGCTGCAGATCGCGCGCCAGGACGGCGGCGCCACCAGCGTGTGGGCGCACGATACGCTGATGCCGGGCGACAACATCAAGCTGGCCGGCCCCTACGGCACTTTCATCGGCGATCCCGCCGTGGACGCGCCGATACTGTGCCTGGCCGCCGGCACCGGGCTGGCGCCCATCCTGGCGCTGACCGAAGCGGCCATGCGCCGCGGCTTTCGCCAGCGCGTCATGCTGGTGGTGTCGGCGCGCACCCATGCCGACGTATACGGGCTGGGCATGCTGGCGTGGTGGCGAGCCCGTCACCGCAAGTTCGATTACCGCATCGCGCTGACCCGCGAGCAGCGCGACGGCTGCCTCGCGGGCCACGTCCAGGACGTGCTGGCGGAGGTGGCGGCGGACCTGTCGCGGCACACGGTGTTCGCCGCCGGCAGCCCCGGTTTCGTCGCCTCGGCCGTGGCCGCCGCCACGCGCCTGGGCGCGCAACCGGACGCGATCTACACCGAAGGTTTCCACGCCCAGCAGCGGCCCACGGTGGCCGACGACGCCCATTTGCTGTCGGGCGCCGCGGCCTGACGGGGCGCTATCGGCGCGGCGCCGGCCTGAAAGCCGGCGCGGCCAGCAGCAGAAAGCCGCCCGCGATCGCCAGGTTCTTCAGGAAGTTGTTCAGCTGGCCGGAGAACTGCGCCGGTTCCGCGGCCCAGAACGGATGGCCGATGAAGGCCGTGAGCACCGTGAACGCGCCCATCGCCAGCGCCACGTCGCGCAGCCGCCAGCCCAGCGCCACGGCGACGGCCCCGCCGATTTCCACCAGGATCACCATGATCGCCAGAAGCTCGGGCGCCGGCAGGCCGAGCTTGGCGAAATAGCCCGCCGTGCCGCCGAAGGCGAGGGCCTTCCTGATGCCCGCGACCAGGAAAAGCAAGGCCAGCAGCAGGCGTGCGGCGAGTTGAAGGCGGTTTTGGTCCATGTCACTTTGCTCCTTGTGGTGATGTGATGGTTGCGTGGTGGACGTTCTGCGCGGCGAGCAGGTCGGCGTACAACTGCTGTGTCTGTGCGACGAAACCCTGCACGCCGAATTCGGCCACGCTCTTGGCGCGGGCCTCCTGGCTCATGGCGTCGAGCCGCGGCCGCTGCGCAAGAATGCGGGTCAGGCATTGCGCGATGTCCTGCGGCGAGGATGGCTTCACTAACCAGCCGTTCACGCCGTCGTCGATGTTCTCGGGCAGGCCCGCGTAGCGGCTCACCATGACCGGCTTGCCCATGGCCATCATTTCGCGGCAGGCGAACGAGATGGTCTCGATGCGGCTGGACAGCACGAAGCCCAGGTCGAACTCCGCCACGAAAGGCCGCACGTCGGTGAGTAGCCCCGCGTAGTACACCTGGCCCATCATGTCCAGTTCCTGGATGCGCGCGAGCTGCGCGGCGCTGGGCGGCTGGCCGGCGACCGCCACCAGCGCCTGTTCGCGCAGGTGCCGTGGCAGCAGCGCCACCGCCTCCACCATGTGCAGCCAGTTCTTGTAGTCCGCCGTGCCGGCGTTGCTGCCGATCACCAGGCGGCCCCGGATCGGGATGGGCCATACCGGGGAGTCCGAGGGCGGGCGCGGCCGGTAGTATTCCGTGTCCACGCCGTTCTTGATGGTGCTTATGGGGCAGCGCGCATAGGGCGAGGCGCGCAGCCTGCGCGCCGTGTCGTCGCATACCGCGATGACCTGGTCGGTGCCCAGGCCGGCGCGCAGCCGCGCGCCCAGCCCGGAAATTTCATGGTTGTCGTGCTTGGTGTAGACGATGCGGGGGCGCGGCCCGCGCATGCGCATGCGCGCCAGCATCACGCAGCGGTGGTCCAGCGGGCCGTTGACGTGCACGATGTGAAAGCGCTCCGCCTCCATGAGCGCCTTCAGCCGGGCGACCAGCGCGGGCGTGCGCCAGATGCGGCTGGAGTATTCCACCGCCACCTTGCGGCTCATGCCGGCCAGGCTGGAATCGCGGTAAAGCCGGCTCGACGCGGGCACGGCAAGCGTCAGGTTGTGCAGCCCGCCCAGCTGCCGGATGAGGGTGGACAGGTAAGTGGTGTGGCCGCCGCCGTCGCCTTTGTGGTAGTTGGTGTACAGAATCTTCATGAATCTCGGGCCCGCATTTCCCGCCGGATGTGCATGTTTCCGCACTCTATGCAAGGGCCGCTGACCCCAGCGTGACCCAGGCCTGACACGAACATGACGGCAGGCTGACCGGCCCGTTTCCTGACAATTGCGTCAGGTTCGAGTCATGCTGCTGACGGCGCCGGCGGTATAAATTCAGGAGGCGCCCCGTGACGGCGGCCGGCGCATCGAAAGCAAATCTCGAAGGAAACCCATGCGCCTGCTGGTAGTGGAAGACGAGCCCAAGACGGCTTCGTACATCAAGCGTGGGCTGACCGGCCTGGGCTACACCGTGGACGTCTCCGGCGACGGCGTCGACGGCCTGTTCCTGGCCCTGGAACACGAATACGACGGCATCGTCCTGGACGTCATGCTGCCAGGCCAGGATGGCTATGCCTTCCTGGAGCGCCTGCGCGCGCGCAAGCAGACGCCGGTGCTGATGCTGTCGGCCCGCGGCTCGGTGGACGAGCGCGTCAAGGGCCTGCGCAAGGGCGCCGACGACTACCTGCCCAAGCCGTTCTCGTTCACCGAGCTGGTGGCGCGCATCCAGGCGCTGCTGCGCCGCCGCGGCGGAAACGGCGTCGACATGACGCTGCTGCAGGTCGACGACCTGCAGGTCGACATGATGGCGCGCCGCGCCACCCGCGCCGGCCAGCGGCTGGATCTCACGGCCAAGGAGTTCGCGCTGCTCAGTCTGCTGGCGCGCCATCAGGGCGAAATCCTGTCCAAGCTGATGATCGCCGAACAGGTCTGGGACATGAATTTCGACAGCGACGCCAACGTGGTCGAAGTGGCGATGCGGCGGTTGCGCGTCAAGGTCGACGCGCCCTACGAAAAGAAGCTGCTGCACACCGTCAGGGGCATGGGCTACCTGCTGGAAAGCCGCGACGAAACTGCGTCCGACGCCTCATGAGCCCCTCGATTTCGTCGCGCCTGGCGCTGATGTTCGCCTTGTCGGTGGCCTTGATCGTTTCCGTCTGCGCGGTGCTGCTGCAGGGCTCGCTCAAGATGTCGCTGCGACAGCAGATGGAAAACGAGCTGGAGCTGCGCCACGCCTTCCTGGACCCGCTGGTGATGTCGCGCGAGTCGCCCGCGATGTGGCCCAAGCTGGTCTCCCGGCTCGGCGCCATGACGCCGGACGACGGGCTGGACGCGCAGCACTGGATCATCAGCGACGATCCGCGCTACCGCTACGGCGGCCCGGCACCCGAGGGCGTGGAGTGGAGCCGCGTGCCCGACGGCTTTTCGGTCCTGCCCGGCAACAAGGGCTGCTGTCCGCTGAACGTCCTCATCACCACCATCGGGCCGGCCGGCGACCGCCCCTCGGTGCGCCTGGTCGTCGCGCTGGATTCCACGCCGTACATGAAGACGCTGGGCGATTTCACCAGCGTGCTGATCGCCATCTCCATCGCCGGCGTGCTGCTGGTGGCCTTGCTGGGCTACGGCATCGCGCGGCTGGGGCTGGCGCCGGTGCGGCTGTTGAGCGGCCAGGCGCACGGGCTGGCGCCCGGCAACAACGGGCAGCGCCTGGACATCCGCCGCCTGCCGGCCGAGATCAAGGACCTGGCGGTGTCCTTCAATGGCGTGCTGGAGCGGCAGGAGGTGGCCTGGCGCCAGCTCGAGAGCTTCAACGCCGATGTGGCGCACGAACTGCGCACGCCGCTGACCAACCTGATCGGGCAGACGCAGCTCGGGCTGGCGGTGGGCAAGGACCGGCAGGAATTCAAGGAACTGCTGCAGTCCAACATGGAGGAGCTGGAGCGCATGACCTCCATCGTCAACGACATGCTGTTCCTGTCGCACGCGCAGGTCGGCAGGATGGCGATGGACCTGGGCGAAGTCTCGCTGCGCGAAGAAGCCGCCAAGACCGCGGAGTACGTCGAGCCGCTGTTCGTCGAGAAGGAGCTGACGGTCCTTATGCAGGGCGACGCCCGCGCCTGCGTGGACCGCAGGCTGTTTCACCGGGCGCTGGCCAACCTGCTGGAGAACGCGGCCTGCTATGCCGATCCCGGCACCGAAATCGGCGTGACGATGCGCGAGCGGCAGGGCTACGCTTACGTCGAAGTCTCCAACCGCGGCGCGCCGATAGATCCCCAGATCCTGCCGCGCCTGTTCGAACGCTTCTTCCGCGCCGAGTCCGCGCGCAGCCAGAGCGGCAAGCACCACGGTCTGGGTCTGGCGATCGTCAAGGCGATTGCCTCGATCCACCGCGGCGACGTGTTCGTGCGCAGTGAGGGCGGAGTCAATACGTTTGGGTTTTCGATGGCGAGCGGGGAGGCGAGGGCGGGCGGGGAGTGAGGCTGGACCGCGCGTTCACAGGCCGAAATCTTCCCGAAGGCGGTCGATCCGGTGCATCCGTTCGTGGAGTGTCGTCACGATGCCGATATCGTTGTTGGAGAGCCGGCGCCAGTAGGCGAAGTGTTGCTCGTAGCGAAAAAAATAACCGTCTATGCCGAATTCGGCCGGTACGGGACCCGATGGCGTCTTGCGGGTTTCGATTCCGTCGAAAGCCTTGAATAGGCCGGTGATATAGCGGTCGGCCTGCTGAGTGCCCCAACGGTTCCGCGTATATCGATAGATCTCGTCGAGCCGGTAGGCCGCGGCCTCTTGGACTCGTATCCTTGTCTGCGCCACGCTGTCAGGCCCGGTTGCGCGCGATCACCTCGGCCGCTGACAGCGGCAGGTACGAAGATTCGGGAGCGGCGTAAGCAAGGGTCAGTTCCGCTTTCAAGCGGTCGGATGCCTCCTGTTCCACGCGCTCCTTGTCTCGTCGGATCAGATCGCGCACGTATTCGCTGACGTTCTCATAAGCGCCATGCTCGCCGACGTTGGCGGCGACGAAATCGCTAAGCGGGCCGCTAAGGCGGACCGTCATGGTCGTAGTGGTCTTGGGCATGATTGATTCCCATGAGGGATTTGTATTCAATATTATTAAATTTGAATACAACAACAAATCCTGGGACGACGCTTTGCCGGGCGGGGCGGAAAAGCAAAAAGGCCCAAACCGAAGTCTGGGCCTTTTCTGGAATCTGGAGCGGGAGACGAGTCTCGAACTCGCGACCTCAACCTTGGCAAGGTTGCGCTCTACCAACTGAGCTACTCCCGCGTGGGTTTCGTGCCATCACACTGTGCAATGCCGAAACCGGTTTCTTATTCACTCCGATCAACTTGGTTATCGATCGGAAGGCGCGCATTCTACATGATTTTTTTGAGCTTGTCATTTGATCTGTGCCGTCCAGTCTTGTTCACTGCACGGGGTGCGGATAAGACAAGGCAGGCAAAAGCCAGATCAAACACTCAATCAAGTAATATGAGCGAAGACAGAAACTATAGCATACACAGTCGTGCCCATGTCAAATTCCTTCGCTGACGCCGTCGCGCCGATTTCCATGTCTCCAGTCAGCCAGGATCTCACCCGGCTCAATACGCTGGGCCTGGCGTCGCGGGCCGAGGCCTTCGTCACGCTGGACGATCCGGCCCAGCTGCCGGCGCTGTCGCGCCTGGCGCGGCAGGCGTCGTCGCTGCTGGTGCTGGGCGGCGGCAGCAACCTGGTGCTGCCCGAGCGGGTGCCGGGACTGGTGGCGCGAGTCGGGTTCAAGGGCGTGCGTCTGCTGCAGGCGGGGCCGGATGCCTGGCTGGTCGAGGCGGCGGGCGGTGAAAACTGGCATGGCTTCGTGCAGACCTGCATCGAACAGGGCTGGGACGGGCTGGAGAATCTGGCGCTGATACCCGGCACCGTGGGGGCGGCGCCGGTGCAGAACATCGGCGCCTACGGCGTCGAGCTGCAGGAGCGTTTCCACGGGCTGACCGCCTGGGACGTGCGTGAGGCGCGCTACGTCGACATGGACGCGGCGGCTTGCCGGTTTTCGTACCGCGACAGCGTGTTCAAGCATGACGAGCCGGGGCGCTGGATCATCGTGAGCGTGCGTTTCGCCTTGCCGCGGCCCTGGCGTCCGGTGCTGAACTACCCCGACCTGCAGCGCCATGCGCGGCTGGCGGCGCAGGCGCCGACGGCGCGCGCGATTTTCGACGCGGTGTGCGAAATCCGCCGCGCCAAGCTGCCCGATCCGGCGGTCACCGGCAACGCCGGCAGCTTTTTCAAGAATCCCATCGTGCCGGCCGACGTGCGCGACGCGCTGGCCGAACGCCATGCGGGCCTGGTGTCCTACGCGCAGCCGGACGGCCGCTACAAGCTGGCCGCGGGCTGGCTGATCGACCAATGCGGGTGGAAGGGGCGTGCGCTGGGCGCCGCCGGCGTGCACGACCGCCAGGCCCTGGTGCTGGTCAACCGGGGAGGCGCCGGCGGGGCCGACATCATGGCCCTGGCGCGCGCGATCCAGGAGTCGGTGTTCGAGCGCTACGGCGTGCGGCTGGAGCCCGAGCCGGTCGTCGTGTGATCCGGCTGGTTCCGGGCAGAAAAAAAGGACCTTTGCAGGTCCTTTTTTTTGTCGGGGCGCGGGCTCAGAGGCCGAGCACCGATTGCATGTCGTACAGGCCGTTGTGCTTGTCTTCGAGGAAGCGCGCCGCGCGCAGCGCGCCCTGGGCGTAGGTGGCGCGGCTGGAAGAACGGTGCGTGATCTCGATGCGTTCGCCGACGCCGCAGAAGGACACGGTGTGATCGCCCACGATGTCGCCGCCGCGCAGCACGGAAAAGCCGATGGTGCCGGGCTTGCGCACGCCGGTGTCGCCGTGGCGGCTCCAGGTGGCGACGTCGGGCAGCGCGACGTCCCAGGCCGAGGCGATGGTCTCGCCCATCTTGAGGGCGGTGCCGGAGGGCGCGTCGACCTTGTTGCGGTGGTGGGCTTCGAAGACTTCGACGTCGTAGCCGGCGTTCAGGATGCGGGCGGCCATGTCGAGCAGCTTGAGCGTGGCGTTGACGCCGACGCTCATGTTGGGCGCGAACACGATGCCGGTCTTCTGCGCGGCGACTTCGATCGCGGCGCGGCCATTGTCGTCGAAGCCGGTGGTGCCGATGACGGCCTTGACGCCGTGCTTGACGCAGGCCTGCAGGTGTTCGAGCGTGCCTTCCGGACGGGTGAAGTCGATCAGGCAGTCGGCCTGGGCCAGCGCGTCGAGGTCGTCGGTGATGGCCACGCCCGTCTGCTTGCCCAGCGTGGCGCCGGCGTCCTGGCCCAGCGCGGTCGAGCCGGCGCGGTCGAGCGCGACCGTGAGCTCCAGGTCGGGGGCGTTCAGGACGGCGTCGATCAGCATCTGGCCCATACGGCCGCTGGCGCCGGCAATTGCAATACGCATGGCGGGGTCCTTGGAATTAGTTGAGCGGCTGGGGCGCGTTGCCCGGCTGGCCGGGGTACTGGTTCAGCGGGCTGACGGGCGCATCGGCCTCGCGCCGGCTCTCGGCTTCGTCCTGTTTCTGGCGGGCCTCGTCCTCGCTCAGGCGCTTTTCCGCCTTCTCGTCGGCGGCGGCGTCGGGCGTGTTGATCTGGTAGGGCTGCAGGTCGGGCTGCTTGTCGCCTTCCCACCGGACCAGGCGGTCGTTTTCGAACCAGACGGTGAACTTGCGCTCCTGGGCGTCGCCGTAGCCGGGCTTGAAGTAGTAGGGGTAGTCCCAGCGATTGGCGTGCAGCACGCTGGTCAGCGTCGGGCTGCCCAGCGCGAAGCGCACCTGTTCCCGCGTCATGCCCGGCTGCAGCAGGGCGACCTGTTCCTGGGTGATCCAGTTTCCTTGCTGGACGGGGGCCTTGTAGGGGAAGCCCCACTTGTCGCCCGAGCATCCGGCCAGGGCGACGGCCAGGGCGGCGACAGCCAGGCCGGTCTTCAGCGAACGGGAGGGAATTCGTGCAATCATGGACACTACGCGCCCCTATTATTTGGAAGCAGACAAAACCGTTATCATAAAGGTTTCATAAGGATAGTTCCGCGTGGCGGCATGAATTCGGTGAGCCGGCTCGCGGTGAACCCATCCTTGCCCATGCCAACGCGGACGGAGAGCGATTACACCATGAGCGACCAAAGCGAATTGAAGAACATGGGTTTGAAGGCGACTTTCCCGCGCCTGAAAATTCTTGATATTTTCCGCAAATCAGACCAACGGCACCTCAGCGCCGAAGACGTCTATCGCGCCCTGATCGGCGAAAACGTCGAAATCGGCCTGGCCACCGTGTACCGCGTGCTGACGCAGTTCGAGCAGGCCGGCATTCTTGCCCGCAGCCAGTTCGACAGCGGCAAGGCAGTGTTCGAACTCAACGACGGCGATCACCACGATCACCTGATCTGCACGAATTGCGGCAAGGTGGTGGAGTTCTCGGATCCGGAAATCGAAAAGCGCCAGCAAAAGATTGCCAAGGACAACGCCTTTGCCCTGGAAAGCCACGCCATGGTGCTTTACGGCATCTGCGGCAGCTGCCTGAAAGGACGCTGATCCGATCCTCCGGCCCGTGGCTGCGCTCGCGGCGGGCCAGTGAGTTCCAAAACCCCTTCAAATTGAAGGGGTTTTTTTATTGCAGGCGGTATTGCCGACGGGTCAGGCCGGCGCCTGCCCGAAGCCCTGGAGCATCTCGCGCGCATGTTCGCGCGTAGTGGCGGTGAGCTTGATGCCGCCCAGCATCCGGGCGATTTCCTCGACGCGGGCCGACGGGTCCAGCTCTTCGATGCTGGAGCGCGTGGTGCCGCGCGATTCGGCCTTGCTGACCAGGAACTGGTTGTTGGCGCAGGCCGCGACCTGCGGCAGGTGGGTCACGCACAGCACCTGGTGGCGTTCGCCGAGTTCGCGCAGCAGCTTGCCCACGACTTCGGCGACCGCGCCGCCCACGCCGCTGTCGACTTCGTCGAAGATCAGCGTGGGCACGCGCGCGGCGCGGCTGGCGATGACCGACAGCGCCAGCGAGATGCGCGACAGTTCGCCGCCCGAGGCCACCTTGGCCAGGGCGCGCGGGGTGGTGCCGGCATGGCCGGCCACCAGGAATTCGACCTGCTCGTTGCCGTGGGCGGAGGGCGCGGCGGGCGCCAGCGTGGGCTCGAACCGGCCGCCCTGCATGGCCAGCGTCTGCATGGCCTGGGTGACCAGCTTGCCGAGATCGCGGGCGGTCTTGCGGCGGGCCGTGGTGAGCTTGGCGGCGGCGGCGTCGTACTGGGCCTGGGCGGCCTGCGCTTGCGCCCGCAGCGCCTCGACGTCGCCGGCGGCCTGCAGGGCCGCGAGCTGGGCGTGCAGGTTTTCGCGCAGTTCGCACAGGGCGTCGGGCTCGGTGCGGAACTTGCGGGCGGTCTCGAACACCAGGCCCAGGCGGCTTTCCACGGCGCCAAGGCGTTGCGGATCGAGATCGACGCGGCTGACGTAGTTGTTCAGGTCGGAGACGGCCTCGCTGATCGCGATGCGCGCGGATTCGAGTTCGTCGTACACCCCTTGCAGCCCGGGGTCGTGGCGCAGCATCTGCTGGATGCGCTGGTTGGCCTGGGTGACCCGGTGGTGAGCCGAATCGCCTTCGCCGTCCAGGGCTTCGAGAATCTGGCTGGCGCCGTCGAGCAGCGATTGCGCGTGCGACAGGCGCGTGTGCTCGGTCTGCAGCGCGTCCCATTCGTCCGGGCCGAGGGCCAGCTGGTCGAGTTCGTCCACCTGCCATTGCAGGCGGTCGCGTTCGGTCGCCAGGCTGGCGGCGTCTTTTTCGGCGGATTCCAGCTGGCGCGCCAGCGCGCGCCATTGCTTCCAGGCCTGCGACACGGCCTGGCGCAGCTCGCCATGGCCGCCGTGGGCGTCGAGCAGGTCGCGCTGCGCGTCGGCGCGCATCAGGCTCTGGTGCGCGTGCTGGCCGTGGATGTCGACCAGGCTGTCGCCCAGTTCGCGCAACTGCGCGACGGTGGCGGGCGTGCCGTTGATGTAGGCGCGGCTGCGCCCCTGGGCGTCGATCACGCGGCGCAAGGCGAGTTCGTCGTCGGCGTCGATCTCGCGTTCTTCGAGCCAGGCGTGCAGCGTCTTGGGCGTGTCGAAGACGGCGGTGATGTCGGCGCGCGCCGCGCCTTCGCGCAGCATGCTGGCGTCGCCGCGCTCGCCCAGCGCCAGCGCCAGCGCGTCCACCAGGATGGACTTGCCTGCGCCGGTCTCGCCGGAGAAGACGGTGAAGCCGGGGCCGAAATGGATCTCGGTCTGTTCGACGATGACGAAGTCGCGGATATGCAGGGTGCGCAGCATGTCGGGGCGCTTACTACTCTACGTTGTCGGTGGCCTGGGGCATCAGGTTCCAGTGCAGCTTGCGGCGCAGCGTGGAGAAGAAGCTGTAGCCTTCCGGATGCACGAAACGGATGACGTAAGGGGCGCGCTGCACGACGATGCGGTCGCCCGGCTGCAGGTCGGACCAGGTCTGCATGTCGAAATGCACGCTGGCGCCGACCTCCACGCGGCCCATGGCCGTGAGCGTCATGTTGAGCACGCCCGTGTCGGGAATCACGATGGGGCGGTTCGACAGCGTCTGCGGGGCCACGGGCACCAGCACCATGGCGTTCATGCCGGGGTGCAGGATGGGGCCGTTGGCCGACAGCGCGTAGGCGGTCGAGCCGGTAGGGGTGGCGATGATGAGGCCGTCGGCGCGCTGCGTGTACATGAAGGCGCCGTCGAGTTCGACCCGGACCTCGATCATGCCGCCGCGTCCGGCGCGGTTCAGGACCACGTCGTTCAGGGCGGTGGCGGAATACATCTGCTGGTCGCCGCGCCACACGCTGCCTTGCAGCAGCGTGCGTTCCTCGATCTGGAAGCTGCCTTCGAGCACGCGCGCCAGCGCGCCGTGCGCGTCCTGCAGCGCGATGTCGGTGATGAAGCCCAGGCGGCCGTGGTTGATGCCGATCAGCGGCACGCCGTAGGGCGCCAGGTGGCGGCCCGCGCCCAGCACGGTGCCGTCGCCGCCCATGACGACGGCCAGCGAGGCGGTCTGGCCGATTTCCTCGAGCGTGGCCACGGGGTATTCGGTCAGCCCGGTATTGCGCGCCGTGTCGGCGTCGATGAGCACATGCCGGCCGGCCTGCGCCAGCGCATGGGCGAGGGCTCTCAGCGGTGTGTCCAGGCCGGTGTCCTGGTATCTGCCGATCAGGGCGACGGTAGGAAAGTGCATGGCTGCTTGCGTATCCAGAAAGGGCGGGCGCGGGCCGAAATCCGCCCGGAATGTGCTATTAAGCCGATTATATGGGGCCGCATATTGGCTTGCGGGACAAAAATCGCCTCAATCGGAAAAGTTTCCCTAAAATACCTGTTATGGATGACCGTGCACGCGCCCTACTGAAGGCGTTGATCGAACGCTATATCGCCGATGGGCAGCCAGTCGGCTCGCGGACGCTATCGAAAGTATTCGATCTGTCTCCGGCCACGATCCGCAACGTCATGGCGGACCTCGAAGAACTGGGCCTGATCCACAGCCCGCATACCTCCGCCGGCCGCGTGCCCACGCCGCGGGGCTATCGCATGTTCGTCGATTCGCTGCTGGCGGTGCAGTCCTACCAGCTCGAGCCCCACAACATGGGCGAGATGCTGGCGGCGGCCGAGCCCACCCGCGCCGTCAACGCCGCGGCGGCGCTGCTGTCGAACCTCACCCAGTTCGCCGGGGTGGTGCTCACGCCCAAGCGCGCGCAGGTGTTCCGCCAGATCGAATTCATCCGCCTGTCCGACAAGCGCGTGCTGCTCATCATCGTCACGCCCGACGGCGACGTCCAGAACCGCATCCTGTTCGTCCAGCGCGATTACTCCGAGACGGAATTGCTGGAAGCCGGCAATTTCTTCAACATGCATTTCGCCGGCAAGTCCTTCAACGTGGTGCGCCAGACCCTGTCGACCGAGCTGGCCCAGCTGCGCGAAGACATTTCGCGCCTGATGCAGGCCGCCGTCGAGGCCAGCGCCGAGGCGGCCGAGGACGGCGACGCCATGGTGATCTCCGGCGAGCGCAAGCTGCTCGACGTGACCGACATCGCCTCCGACATGGACCGGCTGCGCAAGATGTTCTCGCTGTTCGAGAAAAAAACCGACCTGCTGCAGCTGCTGGACGTCTCCAGCCGCGCGCAGGGCGTGCAGATCTACATCGGCGGCGATTCGCAGCTGGTGCCCATGGAGGAAGTGTCCGTCATCACCGCGCCCTACGGGGTCGACGGCAAGGTGGTGGGCACGCTGGGCGTGATCGGCCCGACCCGCATGGCGTACGAGCGCGTCATTCCCATCGTGGACATCACGGCGCGCCTGTTGTCCAACGCCCTCAGCCACAACCAGTAGGCCCATTCAAAACGACATCCTCCTTGCGGAGGAAGGGGAGTGTTTGTGTTTCTTCGCCTGTTCAAGTACTTGTGGCCTGAACGGTATCTGCCCGAGCCCGAGCAGGACGACCCCTTCGACGAAGATCCGCCGCCGCGCGAGGCCGGGCGGGTCGGCGTGCTGCTGGTGAACCTGGGCACGCCCGATACGCCGGGCAGGAAGGACATCCGCAAGTACCTGGGCGAATTCCTGTCCGATCCGCGCGTGATCGAGATTCCCCGCTACCTCTGGAAGCCGATACTGCACGGGCTGGTGCTGACCATGCGGCCCAAGAAGCTGGAGCCGCGCTACGCCGGCGTCTGGCTGCAGGAAGGTTCGCCGCTGATGGTGTACAGCCGGCGCCAGGCCGACGGCGTGCGCGCCGCCCTGCGGGCCGCGGGCGTCGACGCCGTGGTCGAGCTGGGCATGCGCTACGGCAATCCTTCCATCCCGGACGCCATCGCGCGCCTGCGCGCCCAGGGCTGCGAGCGCATCCTGACCGTTCCGCTCTATCCGCAATACGCGGCCAGCACCACGGCCACGGCGGTGGACGCGGTCACCCGGCATGCCGGCCGGCTGCGCGACCAGCCGGAGCTGCGCTTCATCAAGCGCTTCCACGAAGAGCCGGCCTACCTGGACGCGCTGGCCGGCCATATCGAACGCTATTGGCAGGAGCACGGCAAGCCCCAGAAGCTGGTCATGAGCTTTCACGGCCTGCCGCGCTATTCGATCGAGCTGGGCGACCCTTACTACCGCGACTGCATGGAAACCGCGCGCCTGCTGTGCCAGCGATTGTCGCTGCCGCGCGCCCAGATCGAGGTGACTTTCCAGAGCCGCTTCGGCTCGGCCCGCTGGCTCGAACCCTATACGGAACCGACCCTCAAGGCGCTGGCCGCCTCGGGTACGACGGAGGTCGATGTGGTGTGCCCGGGTTTTGTGGCAGACTGTCTGGAAACCCTGGAAGAGATCAGCCTGGAATGCCGCGACGCCTTCATGGCGGCGGGCGGCAAGCGCTTCCGCTACATTTCCGCGCTCAACGACGATCCGGCCTGGATCGCGGGGCTGGCCGGCCTGGTGGAACGGCACTTGCAGGGATGGCCCACGCAGTCCACCGACTTGAAGGAGAAGGCGCATGCACCATGATCCCAAGACTGGCAAGACGGTAAAAAAGGGGACGGTTAGCACTCCGGTAGACGAGGATCAGGTCGAGCACGAACTCGACGAGGCGCTTGCGGAGACCTTTCCGGCCAGCGATCCCATTGCGGTCAACCCCGAGCCCGACGATGAAGAGGAGCGCATGGACCGCGCGCTCAAGGAGAGTTTCCCGGCCAGCGATCCGGCCGCGCCGGCGCAGCCTCCCAAGAAATAGCGGGGAGGCGTCGGGGAATATTTCGTTTTCCCGGGCTTGAAATAGGGGTATTGGCCCCCATTCATGTCTGCGAAAGCCATTCTTTTTGGAGGATTCCCCATGACGGCACCCCACGAGCCTGCGGACCAGGCGCCCGAGATCGGCCAGAACGCCGACGCGGCTCCCGCCGGACAGGACGCCGCGCAGGCCGAGCTGAACGAGTTGCGCGCCCAGCTGGACGCCGCCCAGGCTACCGTCAATGAACAGCGCGACCAGGTGCTGCGCGCGCACGCCGAAGTCGAGAACATGCGCCGCCGCGCCCAGGAAGACGTGTCCAAGGCGCGCAAGTTCGGCATCGAGTCGTTCGCCGAAAGCCTGGTCCCGGTGAAAGACAGCCTGGAAGCCGCCCTGGCCCAGCCCGACCAGACGGTCGAGGCGCTGCGCGAAGGCGTGGAAGTCACCCTCAAGCAGCTGTCGGCCGCCTTCGAGCGCAACCTGCTCAAGGAAATCGCGCCGGCGCAGGGCGACAAGTTCGACCCGCACCTGCACCAGGCCATTTCATCCATTCCCAACGAGCAGCCCGCCAATACCGTGGTGCAGCTGCTGCAGAAAGGCTATTCCATCGCCGACCGGACGCTGCGCCCGGCGCTGGTGGTGGTGTCGGCCGGCCAGGGCTGAGGCATCCCATGAACGATCCCCGCTTCGACCCCGCCCAGGTATTCCAGGTGTTCGGCATGCGTCATGTCGACTCCGATGGATTCGACCGGGCGGTGATCGAGGCGCCGGGAACGGATTTGCGCTGCGTGTTCCTGTGGGGCCAGGATTGCTACAACTGCAACCTGTTCAAGCAGGCCGCGCTGCTGCACCGGGAGACCCTGCTGGGGCTGGGCCTGACGTGGTTCGAGGCCGACGTCTACGCCGACGAACCCCTGGGCCGGCGCTTTTCCCTGCATGGCGTCCCCACTTTTGTGCTGTATCGCGCCGGCAAGCGGCTGGGGCGCATCACCGGCTGGCCCGGGCTGCCCCAGTTCACCGAGGCGATCCGGCGCCAGCAGGAAACGGCCGCGGAAAATTCTGGCCCGGCGTCTTGAAAAACCTTACGGGCAGCCCCAGCTATGTGGGGACAAGACGTTTCCCCCTATTTACACAGATTCAATCAAGGTAACCCACCATGAGCAAGATTATCGGCATTGACCTGGGCACGACCAACAGCTGCGTGGCTGTCATGGACGGCGGGCAGGTCAAAATCATCGAAAACGCGGAAGGCGCGCGCACCACCCCCTCCATCGTCGCCTACATGGACGACGGCGAAACGCTGGTCGGCGCCCCGGCCAAGCGCCAGGCGGTGACCAACCCCAAGAACACCCTGTACGCGGTGAAGCGCCTGATCGGCCGCAAGTTCGAAGAAAAGGCGGTGCAGAAGGACATCAACCTGATGCCCTACGCCATCGTCAAGGCCGACAACGGCGACGCCTGGGTGGAAGTGCGCGGCAAGAAGATGGCGCCTCCCCAAGTGTCGGCCGACGTGCTGCGCAAGATGAAGAAGACCGCCGAGGACTACCTGGGCGAAGAAGTGACCGAGGCCGTCATCACCGTGCCCGC
>Ga0182742_1000650_pt1 | contig 51679 bp, 55 predicted proteins | sample eDN5th37CBELigMG_FD_128880 | JGI IMG/M metagenome (GOLD analysis project Ga0182742, IMG submission 128880) | Enriched Miracle-Growth compost microbial communities from Emeryville, California, USA - eDNA 5th pass 37_C BE-Lig MG (version 2)... ...
AACCAAGGGCTTATTTGGTATGCCTTCTTTTGTTCCCTTCGCCCTTGTTAAACAATCCTCAAACCATTGGCGTGTTTGTCAAGAGCGATTGCGGCGCATCTCCATCCAGTAAATAGGAGAGAAACTAACCCTTTAGGTAGTTTTCATAAATCTTTTGACACTACCCTTATTCTTGGGTCAAATGCATAATATAGTAAATCTGCTATCACATTTCCGATAAATACAAACAATGTACTAAAAATCACTGTTCCTAATAATAAAGGCACATCGCCTCTTAGCCCCGCTTCAACCATAGCCTGTCCGATGCCTGGGTAGGAAAAAACCTGCTCAGCAAGAACTGCACCACCAAACAATTCGCTAAATGCAGCAAACTGAAGAGTGATTGCTGGTAACGCAATGTTTCGTAATCCATGTCTCCAAACTAATCCAAATCCTTTTTCTCCTCTTGCTTTTGCAAACAACACATAATCACTAGAGAGAACATCTAGTAATTTTTGACGAGTGTGTAAAGCAATATTGGAAACCCCAATAATACTAAGGGTTACTGCAGGAAGAATCAAATGCTGTATTTTGTCAAACAGTGAAACATCTTCCGCAAGCATACCAATAGGTACACCCAGACCGATTGGAAACCAACCTAACCATACTGCAAACACGATTAACAAAAGGAGGCCCATCCAAAAAGTAGGGGTGGAAGCAATTGTATAACAATACCATTTAATTACTTGATCAACCAAAGAGCCTCTTTTCATCGCTGCAATTACTCCCATTACAAACCCAAGAATTCCCGATATTAGCCACGCAGTCACCAATAAGATAATAGAATTTACAAAACGTTCACCAATAATATCCGTGACAGGTTGGCGGTAAATCATCGAAATCCCTAAATCTCCAGTGAGGAGAGCAGCTCCCCAATTCAACAACTGTAGTAATACCGGCTCATTTAATCCCCAATACTCTGCAATTTCCTCTCGCTGTTCTGGCCCCACCTTTAGCATATCAGCGCCAATATACGCTTGAACTGGATCAATCGGTGAGTTCTTTATTAGTAAAAAAGAGATAATACAAACTGTCACTAATAATGAAGCAAGCCTTACACTTTTCCAAAGTAAAAAGCGTACAATTTTATTACTTGAAGTATTGTTCACCTTACTCATTCCATTTCCAATCAACCAGGTTATCCGTTATCGGCCAGCCATGCTCATGCGGCTGTATCTTTTGGTCACCAATATCCAACTTGTCATTTACCAAATACAAGTGATCGATATTTACCAGCCATGCCCACGGAGCATCTCCTTTAGCACTTAAACCTGTTGTTCCATCATATTGAGCTTTCTGCCAAAACTCATTTGCTTCGTCTTCATTTGTTGCATAAAGAGCTTCTTCAAGATAAGCGTCAACCGTTTCATTTTTATAAAAGCCATTGTTGTAGTATTCAACACCTGCGTAATTACTGCTATAAAGATTATATAATTCGAGGGGGTCATGACTTCCCCAACCCATCATAACTGGATTTGAATGCATTACCTGTTCAATCTTTTCCCACGCTTCTCCCTCGATGGTCACTTTGACACCAATCGGCTTAAGCATATCTGCAACTGCGATAGATAGAGATTGTCTAATGACATCATTTGCAGGATAGTATAATGTGAATTCTGCTTTTAGACTGCCTTTTTCAAGCACACTATCGTTATCAGTATCCTTCCAACCAGCGGCTTCTAAAATCCTACTTGCTTCATCCACATTTGCATCTTCAAACGTGGTTTCTGGATTCCACCACGGAAGACCATCGACAGATGTGTAAGCAGGAGAGCCATACCCTTCTAACACTCCATCAATAAGTGCTTGGCGATCAATTGCAATATTAATCGCTTTTCGAATTGAGATATCCGCTGTCACATCGTTACCGATTAACAAGCCATCATCTGTCTTAGTACCTGATTTTACAAATGGAAAGACAATTCCTCGGTTATCGACCGTTTTTATTGCTTCTAAACGCATACCAGGTATTTCCTGCTTGCTAAATGCAGCTGGAATTGCTGCAACATCAACATCTCCAGCACGTGCTGCGGCAAACGCGGCATCTTCATTTAAGAACAAAAAAACCACCTTTTGAAAAAAAGGCTTATCTCCGTAGTATTTAGGATTTGCCTCAACAATTAACTGCTGACCTTTATCCCATTGAACAAGCCGATAAGGCCCTGAACCTATTGGCTTCTCCGCATACTCCGCTCCATATACATGTTTAGGGACAATTCCTGTTGCTGTCAAGACGTTAACAAAAGTTGATTGTGGATCTTTCAACGTAAATACAACAGTATATGTATCCGTAGCTTCTACTTTTTCTAAAACTTGAAGGTCAACAACAGATCCGTTAGTAACAATTGTTTGAAAAGTAAAGACCACATCTTCAGCTGTTAAAGGAGTGCCGTCCGAAAATTTCACATCATCACGCAACGTCACTGTCCAAACCTTCCCATCTTCACTCAAGTCATATCCTGTTGCAAGATCATTTTCAATCTGGAGTTCCGCATTTCGTGTGAAAAGCGTGCTTTGAAAGAGTGGTGAGCCATACCTACCCCAACCAGTTGTTGGATCAAACCCTACTTCGGGCTCATTCCCCACAGCTAACACCAATTCATCCTCCTTTACGCCTTCACCACTACTATTTTGTTGTTGCTCTGTTTTCGATTGCGCACAACCAGAAATCATCAACACAATTGCTACCATTACGACTACAAAACTAGTAAACCCACTCTTTTTCAACCCTTACCATTCCTTTACATAGAGCATGGGGACGGTTCTCCTGCTTCACTGTTAAAAAAGCAAATCGCCTGTCCCCGCACTTCTTACTTTAATAAAACTGAGAGCTTTCCCTTTATCTTAAACAGAAAAGCACCTTTAGACAACTTACATCTTTCCGACAGGAGCAACTGTAAACTTCCCGTACTCCACTCCTTTTATACTTGTTAGTTTTTGACTCAAATACTCAACATCTTTCACTTTCCCTTTTACCACAATCAACTCTAAGCAGCAATCATAATCAAGATGAAAATGTGTCGTTGCTAGGATTAATTCGTGCATTCTGTGTTGTATTGCTGACATTTCCTTGACCAGCTGATTTTGATGATGATCGTAAAATAGTAAAATACTTCCTGCAACCATTTGTTCACTATCTTCCAACGACTGTTTAATAAGAGCATCTCTTACCAAATCACGCAAAGCCTCTGAACGATTTTCATAGCCTTGTTGGCGGACTAAGAAATCAAACTTCCGAAGCAATTTAGCTTCCATCGACACCCCAAATCTTTTAACAATTGAATCCTGCATGTCAGACTCTTACCACCTATTTTAGCTTATATTGTTCTCCGGTAACACGTTTTTATCAACTCGTAGCACGATAATGCACAAGAAATTATTTAGAAGGAAAACGTCATCCTTTTCTCCAGCCAACTCTCTCTTTACATAATGTATCTTTTCGTAACAAATTCTCACAAGTAGCAAATAAACGCTCAATGATCGTTGTGTTTTTTGCTAGAATCCGAATTGACAACCCTCTTACACTAAGCATACTAACACCATACCGAACATTAGGAAAATCGTTAAGGACATCTCTTATTTTCTCTACAATATTCTCATTCACCCTCTGATGGATAAAAAACATTGTTCCTAAATGTGTAAATCCTTCTAGCACCATCATCTTTTCTACCCCCTCTTCAGGGAGCAAACGTAGGTGATCAAAGACCTCAAGCCGATTATCTACAAAAATACGCATCTTTGAAACAACCTTTTTATATTGAAAATGTGCACCATCCTCGGACCAGCCCGGCGTTATAATATCAGTATAACTAAATGTAGACGAGGAGCTCATGTGAACATTTGTGAACTGCGTAAAATCCGCGCCTCGATACAAAATCAATGAATCTTGCTTTACATATAGCTCACTATTATCATTCAAGATATAATCCATTTCTTGCGTAACGCCTTGCCCCTTTGATTTATACACTTTAGTCGAAGCCTGTGTTGTGAGTGCAAGACATGCCGATTCATGTACAACTACTTCGGTTTTATAAGAATCACCATCAACATATCCGCCACCAACATGTAATAATGTAAGCAGTGGCAAATCACTAGATAGATAGACTGGCCTTGTGATTTTAAAAATCCCATCAAAAAAACTATTACTAATAACAGACTTGCTTTGCTTGTTCGCTACCTCAATATGGAGGTATCCAGTAAACGTCATGATTCAAGACCAACCAATAAAGCCTCACGCTTAATCCAGTCAACTACTTCATGAATCCCTGTTCCATCCTTTAAGTTTGTAAAAATAAACGGACGATCGCCACGTGTTGAAAGGGTATCTCGTTTCATCACCTCAAGATCTGCCCCAACATATGGAGCAAGGTCAATTTTATTTATGATGAATAAATCGGACTTAATCATCCCTTGTCCACCCTTCCTTGGAATTTTCTCCCCTTGTGCCACATCGATAATATAGATAGAAAAATCAACTAGTTCTGGTGAAAAGGTTGCTGCAAGATTATCTCCGCCACTTTCCACAAAAATCAAATCCAAGTTTTCGTGACGTTCATTCAACTCATCAATAGCAGCAAAATTCATCGATGCATCCTCTCGAATCGCAGTATGCGGGCATCCTCCTGTTTCAACACCAATAATGCGGTCCTCTGGCAATGCACCATTTTTAATTAAGAACATGGCATCCTCTTTTGTATAAATATCATTCGTTATAACCGCTAATTCTAGCTCATCCATCAGCTCTCTTGTTAATTTATCCACTAAAAGCGTCTTTCCCGCTCCGACTGGACCACCAATTCCAATCCGCAATGGCTCACCCATAAAAAAACATCCCCTATTCGTAATTTTTTCTATGACATAAACAATCGTACAGTCAGTTGCTCGTGCTTCATCTGAGCAATTTCTAAACCAGGTGCTGCAGCACCAAACTCCTCTTTGGTAAGATTCACTATTTTATTAACTTGTTCTATTAAAAAAGGTTGAATTTCCAGTAGTATTCGCTGTCCATCGGTTTGCCCTAACGGTATCCCTCTTACAGCGTTTTGTACCATAGAAGAAGTAGAAGCAAATAAATAAACGGATAACGTAGTCGGTAAATCAACTTCCAATCCTTCACAAACCATTGCAAACACAATCGCACTATGACCATAACTTTGCTTTCTTTTTATGCTAGCTTCATAGTCTTTAAGAATATCCATACAATATAATTCATTCATCACCTTCACTAACTGGCGCCCCACACGACGATTTCCCTCTCGTGTTTCCTTGGAGTTACCAAGTGCAAATAGTTCTTGATCAAGCTCCCAGACCGCGTCCATGTTAGCTCCTTCAATAGCTTGATACGCCATTTTACATGCAAGGCCATCTGTAAAAACAAACTGTGTTACAATGTACTGCTTTAATGCATTCAAAAACGTATCCTTATTCATAATTTTCTCTTCTTGAATGTAGGTCTCCAATCCAAATGAATGAGAAAAGGCACCCGATGGAAAATTAGAATCACAAACCTGCAATAAATGAAATAATGGATTAGTCATGTGAATGCCCAATATGTTTAAATGCTTGGTTCATCTTCCGCTTTTCACGAACAAATGGCACCTCTAGCTCGAGAAGCAGCTTTTCAACTAAATAATCATACTGAACAACCATTTCATCATTCTCAAATTGTGCTGGAAGATGGCGGTTTCCTAACTGATGAGCAATTTCCCCCATTTGCAATATACTAGTAGGCTGTATTACTAGGACATCATCTTCAATCACAGTAATGAAAATTGTATTTTTCTCATCCTGATACAAAATGTCTCCATCCAACAGTTCTTTACCAACTTTTAACCGGATGCCTAGCTCTTTGCCGTGGTCTGTTCTTACTCGCTGAATTTTCTTAACTAAGTCATCACTACGTAAATACACTCGCTCCATATGAGTACTCGGCATACCTGATTCTTTTACATTTCCAATTACTTTTTCAATAATCATTTTTACCACCTCAAAATAGAAAGTATCGTTGTGCAAGGGATACCTTTTCATCTGGTTCACAGATTATTAGCTCTCCGTTGACCTTCACTTCATATGTTTGCGGATCAACATCAATCTCCGGCGTTTCCCCATTTAGTACCATATCCTTTTTCGTCAGCTGACGAATGTTTTTCACCACGCCAATTGTTTTCTGTAACCCTAGCTTTTCATGAACTCCTTGCTCATAAGCTGCTTTTGAAACAAACGTAAGCGATGTGGAGTACTTTGCTTTGCCGTAGCTTGCAAACATTGGCCGGTATAGTGCTGGTTGTGGTGTAGGAATTGATGCATTCGGATCCCCCATCACGCTCCACGCAATCATTCCGCCTTTCAAAATCAACTCTGGCTTTGCTCCAAAAAAGGCAGGATTCCAAAGCACAAAATCTGCAACTTTGCCCACTTCAATCGAACCAACATACTCAGAAATTCCATGAGTAATCGCAGGATTGATGGTGTATTTCGCAATATATCGTTTCACTCGGAAGTTATCATTTTCCTCATCAGCCACAAGCGTTCCGCGTTGTCGCTTCATTTTATCTGCTGTTTGCCAAGTCCGCGAAATTACTTCCCCAACACGCCCCATCGCCTGAGAGTCAGAGCTAATAATACTAAATACCCCAAGGTCATGCAGAATGTCCTCAGCAGCAATCGTTTCTTTGCGAATTCTCGAATCAGCAAATGCTAAATCCTCAGGAACTGACGGATCTAAGTGATGACAAACCATTAACATATCTAAATGTTCAGCAATCGTATTCACAGTATACGGTCTTGTTGGATTTGTTGATGATGGCAAAATATTAGGATATGAGGCAGCTTTAATAATGTCTGGTGCATGTCCTCCACCCGCACCTTCTGTGTGATAGGTATGGATGACACGCCCATCAATAGCCCGAAGCGTATCTTCCACAAAGCCACCCTCATTCAATGTATCCGTATGAATCGCAACCTGAACATCGTACTGATCAGCTACCGTTAACGCTTTGTCGATGTTTGATGATGTTGTGCCCCAATCTTCATGCAATTTTAAGCCAATCGCACCTGCTTCAATTTGCTCAATTAAGGCATCTTCGCTTGAAGCATTTCCTTTTCCTAAAAATCCGAGGTTCATCGGAAATTCTTCCGCCGCTTTTAACATTTGATGAATGTTCCATTCTCCAGGTGTGCATGTTGTTGCATTCGTTCCCGTTGCAGGACCTGTTCCACCACCAAGCATGGTTGTAATTCCAGACTCAATCGCAGTCGGAATTTGCTGAGGACTGATAAAATGGATATGCGCATCAATTCCACCTGCCGTTAAAATCATTCCTTCACCTGCGATGATTTCTGTTGATGCCCCTATCACCATGTCCACCCAATCCATTATTAGTGGATTCCCAGCTTTTCCAATCGCAGTAATAATTCCATCCTTCACACCGATATCCGCCTTAAAAATACCTGTATAATCGACGACCAACGCATTTGTAACAACAAGGTCTACCGTTTCACTTCTAGTTGCAAGCGGGTGTTGCCCCATTCCATCACGAATGACCTTCCCGCCACCAAATTTTACCTCGTCACCATATGTTGTATAATCCTTTTCCACTTCGATAAAAAGCTCCGTATCTCCAAGCCTAACTTTGTCGCCAACCGTCGGACCAAACATATCTGCATATTGTTGTCGTGACATGGTAAAACTCATGATTCCACCTCCATATCTAACGAAGAGTTAGTCAAATTATTTAAACCAAATACTTTTCGTTCACCTGAAAACGCTACTAACTCGACTTCCTTACTATCACCAGGTTCAAACCTGACTGCGGTTCCTGCAGGAATATTTAACCTTCTTCCAAATGCAACTTTTCGCTCAAACGAAAGAAAACTATTAACTTCATAAAAATGAAAATGTGAGCCTATTTGCACCGGTCGATCACCCAGGTTTATAACCTCAAGCTTGATAGATTTCTTTCCATCATTACAGACAATATGTTCTTGCCGTAACCTATACTCTCCAGGTATCACACCTTCCCCTCCTTCACTCACGATTATTGAATCGGATCATGCACCGTCACTAGCTTCGTCCCATCAGGAAACGTTGCTTCAACCTGTATGTCATGAATCATTTCCGGTATTCCCTCCATACATTCCTCCCTTGATAAAATTTGTCTCCCATATTGCATTAACTCAGCAACCGATTTCCCGTCCCTTGCACCTTCCATTACCTCATAAGTAATAATCGCAATTGCTTCTGGATAATTAAGTTTGACTCCACGCTGCTGCCTTCTTCTTGCTAAATCAGCAGCAACAACAATCATTAATTTTTCCTGCTCCCTTGAAGTAAGCTTCAACACTATCCCCCCTTATACAGCTAAGTGTCGGTGAAGTATTTCCTCATTTAGTTCATCACATCGGCCATTCATAACCATCGTCCCATGATCAAGGACATATACTTCATCAGCACACGACAACACGGCGTCTAAGTTATGTTCAATTAACAAAATTGACATGTGCTTTTCTCTAGATATTTTCACTAACACATCTTGAATCAACTGAACAATCGATGGCTGAATTCCTTCCATCGGCTCATCCAGTAACAGGACCTTTGGATTTGCAATGATGGCACGTGCAATTGCTAACTGCTGCTGTTGCCCTCCACTTAAATCTCCACCTTTGCGGTCAATCATTTCCTTTAGAACTGGGAACCATTCAAAGATTTCCGCAGGAATTACATTTGTTCGCTTTGATTTCGGAAGGGCCTCCATACCTAAGAGCAAATTCTCTTTTATCGTTAAATCCGAAAAAATATCTCTACCTTGAGGAACATACGCTATTCCCTTTTTTGCACGATATTCGGGGCGCTCCTTCTTCCAAACCCTTTCCTCGAAATGAATCTGACCATGCGTAACAGGAATAAGACCCATCAACACCTTTACAAGTGTTGTCTTGCCCACTCCATTACGTCCAAGCAGTCCAACAATTTCACCCTTCGGAATTTCAAAATTAACATTCCGTAAAACCATTGATTCACCATAACCAGCTTGCAGACTTGAAACTTGTAACATGTTAACCCCTCCCTAAATACACATTTTTCACTTCTTCATTGTTCTGAATTTCTTCCATTGATCCTTCACACAATACTTTCCCTTCGTGCATCACAACAACCTTTGTGGAGAAATTGCGAACAAAATCCATATCATGTTCGACGATTAATACCGAGCATGTTTTTGAAATTTCCTTAATTAGCTCACCAGTTCGGGTCCTTTCTTCCCCTGACATCCCAGCAATTGGTTCATCAAGTAGCAATAGCTTCGGTTCTTGAATCAGCTGCATCCCAATCTCAAGCCATTGCTTTTGCCCATGCGATAGTAAACTTGCTGGTTCATGACTGACTTCATGTAACCCAATTGTGTCAAGAACCCTCTCGATTTTTCCTTGCTGTTCTTTGGACATTTTGGCAAAAAGGATTGAAAACAAGCCCTTATCTTGTTTCATCGCAATTTCTAAATTCTCAAATGGAGTTAAATGTAAAAACACACTAGGAGCCTGAAACTTACGGGCAACACCTTCATGAACGATTTTCTGCTCTGGCAGTTTCGTCAAAGAGGTTGATCCGTCAAAGAGTACTTCGCCATCTGTTGACCGCGTTTTCCCACATATCACATCAAGCAAGGTTGTTTTACCAGCACCATTCGGTCCGATTAAAAATAAAATTTCGTTTTGTCCTACATGTAAATCCACACCCTGTAATGCTTTAAAGCCTGAAAAATCTACCATTACATCACGACACGACAGTATCGGTTGCATGCTTTTGCACCTCCTGTTTTTCCTTTTTAAAGAAGCGAGCTTTCACACTATTTGTAAGACCCGCTAACCCGTTTGGTAAATACAACACAACCACTAAGAATAGTCCACCTAGGATAAAGGTCCAAAATTCGGGATATGTTTCACTTAAAAAGCTCTTTGCACTATTTGTTACAATTGCGCCGATTGCTGCCCCTAAAATTGAATATCTGCCACCAATAGCTGCCCACAGTACCATTTCTATTGAAGGAATAATCCCCATCATCTCTGGTGTAATCATGCCAACTTGAAGAACGAACAATGCTCCCGCTATCCCTGCAAAAGATGCAGATAATGCATAGACGAATACCTTAAAAGCAGCTGGATTATATCCTAAAAAACGAAGGCGATTTTCACCATCTCTAATTGCTATTAATAAACGCCCAAAACGGGACTTTGTTAGAAACAACGAAATACCCATCACGAGTGCCAATAATGAAACTGTTACAAAATAAAGAAGTTGTTTAGTAACAGGATCCGCTAGCGGAGCATGAAACACAGTTGAAAAGTTCGTTAACCCGCTTGTTCCACCTGTAATATGCTGCATACCGATAAATAACGTCACCATCACGACAACAACCGCTTGTGAAATGAGTGAGAAAAACACACCTTTGATTCGGTTTTTAAATGTGAAATAACCAATTATGAGAGCAAGTAAAAATGGAACAAATACTGCTGCAGCAATCGCAAACACAGGACTTTGAAATAACGTCCAAATAAACGGCAATTCCTGTATTCCATTCCACTCCATAAAATCAGGCACACCTTGTGGTGATGCTTCAAGCTTCAAATACATCGCCATGCAATAAGCACCAAGTCCAAAAAAGACGCCATGACCTAAACTAAGTATTCCAGTGAAACCCCATATAAGACTGATTCCGACTGCGATAATGGCAAAACATAGAAACTTCGCAAGTAATCCTGCTCTAAAGTCTGTTAATAAAAATGGAGCAAGGATTACAAGGAAGAAGAACAACCCATATGAAGCTCTTAAACGATATCTTTTCATCAAATCCATCTCCCCCATTAATCAAGAGCTCGCACTTTTGTACCGACGAGTCCTGTTGGTTTCCATTGCAAGAAAATAACAATAAACGCAAACACAATCAACTTGGCAATTGTTGCACTTGTAGACATCTCAACAAAGGTACTTACTATACCTAACATTAATGCGGCGATTATGGTCCCTTTTAACTTCCCAACACCACCTAAAATAACGATCATAAACGCATCAACAATATAAGCAGTACCAAGTGTCGGTCCGATTGAACCAATTAATGTTAACGAGCAACCAGCAATTCCAGCAAAGCCACTACCTAACGCAAACGCTCTACTATCAACCTTTCTCGTTGATACTCCCAAGCATGACGCCATTTCACGATTTAGCGTGACAGCCTTCATCCTTCTGCCAGAAGGAGTTTTATAAAGATAAACAAACAGTAAGAAAATACTAAGTAATACTAAAGCTAAAATAAAAAGACGTTTGTAAGGAAATGTAACACCAAGCAACATAAGACCGCCGTTAAGCCATTCTGGAGCAACAACCGCTACGTTTGGCGCTCCAAAAATCGTACGAGCAGCCTGCTGCAATATTAAACTGACTCCCCATGTTGCCAACAAACTATCAAGTGGTCGTTTATATAAAAATCGAACAATACTCTTCTCCATTAGCAAACCAATGAATGCCGCTACGATAAAAGCTAGTGGAATCGCAAGGATAAAATAATATCCAAACGCTGCTTGAGGAAGATATTGGATGAATAGTTGTTGAAGAAGATATGTGGTATAGGCACCAATCATAATAAACTCCCCATGTGCCATGTTAATAATATTCATTTGTCCAAATGTAATCGCAAGTCCTAAAGCGATTAACAAAAGAATAGATCCTAAACTTATTCCATTAAATAACTGTGAAATAACAATCGACAAGGACACTACCTCCTATTGAAAATCGCAAGCGCTCACTATCGCTGTACAAACCGGAAACTACCGGCTAAAATAAAGGTTTTATCGCAACCGCCGATGATTCTAGTAGTTTGCTAGGCGATAGTTGCTTGCATTATAATTTAGAAAGGATGGAAACAGTTATAAGAAGTTACTGACTTATTTCAGCTGCCCAATCATATGTTTTTAAATATGGATCAGGTTTCACTGTCTCACCCGAGTTCCAAACTTCATCAAACTGTCCATCAACATTTACTTCACCAATACGAACTGTTTTGTAAATATGCTGTGTTTCACCATCAATTGTGACCGTACCTCCAGGACCACCGAATTCAATGCCATCAGCAGCCTTCTTCACTGCATCAACATCAAATGATCCTGCTTTTTCTACCGCTTGAGCCCATAAATAAACTGCAATATATGCCGCTTCAATCGGATCACCTGTCACACGATCATCACCATAAGCAGCCTTATAGTTTTCTACGAAAGTCTGATTCTCTGGAGTATCTGTCGTTTGAAAGTAGTTCCATGCTGCATAATGTCCTTCGAGTACATTTGCGCCAATCCCACGAATTTCCTCTTCAGCCACACTTACAGATAGTACCGGAATATCATCAGCTGAGATCCCTGCATCTTGAAGCTGTTTGAAGAATGCGACGTTACTATCCCCATTCAACGTGTTAAAAATGACATCTGGCTTTGTTGAATTAATTTTACTGATAATCGTGTTATAGTCTGTATGGCCCATTGGAGTATACTCCTGGGCAACTACTGTTCCGCCTTTCGCCTCTAGTTGAGCATTAATAATTTGATTTGCCGTTCTTGGAAATACATAATCAGACCCAACCAAGAAAAAGTTAGTTCCAACATTTTCTAATAACCAATCAACAGCAGGAACGATTTGTTGGTTTGTAGTTGCACCTGTGTAAAAGATATTAGGTGATTGCTCCATTCCTTCATACTGTACTGGATACCATAGTAATCCGTTGTTTTCTTCTACTACTGGAAGCATCGCTTTACGGCTGGCAGATGTCCATCCACCGAAGATTGTTGCTACATCATCTTGTTGAAGAAGTTTTCTAGCCTTCTCAGCAAATGTCGGCCAATCTGACGCACCATCTTCAATCACCGGCTCAATTTGCTTTCCAAGCACCCCACCTGCTTCATTGATTTCTTCAATCGCCATCAACTCTGCATCAAGTAAGGAAACCTCACTTATCGCCATCGTTCCACTTAACGAATGTAAAATCCCAACCTTGACCGTGTCACCATTGCTGTTTGAAGCCTCCATGTCAGATTCTGAACTCGATTCAGTTCTGGCAGAAGTAGATTCGGAGGTTGGCTCACTTGACTGCGACGAACAAGCAACAAGCGTTAATACAAGAAATAACAATGTAAATAACCCCATTTTCAACTTCATTTCTTACACCCCTTTGTTTTATTTTTCCAACGGTCTTACTTAATGTTAGATTATGTACCTATCAATGTAATAAAATCTAACATTAACTATTACCTATCATAAACCTCTATTTTTAATTTTTCAATCAGTTTTTTGAAATATTTTGATAATTTTTTAATGCAAACGCTAACAAATGTTATCTTTCTTAACACCGGAAGCATGGGGACGGTTCTTGTGCCTCATTTTGAAATATTCGATATGATTAAGATTGTTCATTTTTATAACATAAAAATAGAGGTGCTAATCGTGATACGATTAACACCTCAGTTGATATTAAATATTAGCATCCAAAAACAGTCCAAAACTAGTTAGTCCCATTTATACTCCTCGTTTGTTACCCCATAGTAACGTGTGGAGTTGTGGGAGTATCCTCACATTTTTCAATTCAGAATCTACCATTGCCTTGTCAATGAGCCACTCATATTTCTGTAAAAGCTTACCAATTAATGCCTCTTTATCGACCGTTGATATATCGTCATTACCGACCTGAAGATAAAGAGGAATATCTGGATACTTTTTGTGAACTAGCTTCGCATAATCAAAATCAGCATCATCAAAAATAACGATCTTAAGACTAACTTTGGATTCGCTCTCACTCGTTTTTTTAATAATATTACTTAAGATACCAAAGTCTGTGGTCATTCCAGAACTTGGAGGCTTTGGGGAAATGGTTAAATCGTCTATTAAAGTAAACCAGTCCTGCCATTTGCTCCCTTGAGTTTCGATTGCTACTTCGATGCCATGGGACTTCAATTCACCGATGATCTCTCCTAAGTTCTTCAATAACGCTGGATTTCCCCCAGAAATTGTGACATGTGAGAATCCATTTCCTCCAAGCTTATATAGAGCCTCAAGTACCTCAGCAGTGGTCATATTTTTAATTTCATTCTTAGCAGATCCATCCCAGGTAAATGATGAATCACACCACGAACAAGAATAGTCACATCCTGCCGTTCGAACGAACATTGTCTTTTGACCGATAACCATTCCTTCTCCTTGAATCGTTGGTCCAAAAATTTCAATCACAGGAATTCTATTCATTCTCCATCCACTCCCGTCTTGCCTCTGCATAACTTGTTGGTGTTTCAAATAATCTTACAAACTCAACTCTAGCACCATCATATTTTAATCGATCACTTGCTTGTAGAGCATCATTCATTTTCTCATAAATCCACACAACCATATTTTCCGCAGTGGTGTTCATCGGCGGCAACACCTCATTTAAATACCGATGATCGAGAAATGGTTCGATTTCCTGTTTCCATATTTCTTTAATATCGCCAAAATCTATCAAAATACCAATCTCGTTAACAAACCCGCTAATTCCAAAAATAACCTTATACGTGTGCCCATGTAGATTCTTACACTTTCCTTCATAGCAGTGAAGATGGTGGGCTGCATCAAAGGTAAATTCTTTACTAACAAGCACTCTTTTATGGTGGTACTTTAACTCACTCTTCTTAATATCTTGATCAATTTTTTGCAACTTATCTACAATGCGAAAGCCATACATCCCATTCGTCATTATGCTTTCGCCTCATTTTTAGAAGTTAGATATTTTTCAAGACCGTTCTTCCGCAATATACAAGCAGGACACTCTCCACATCCATCGGCAATGATCCCATTATAGCAAGTCAGCGTTTTTTCACGCACAAAGTCAAGAGCATCCAACTTATCAGCTAATTCCCATGTTTCTGCTTTATCAAGCCACATTAAAGGGGTATGGATCACAAATTGATCATCCATCGATAAATTTAATGTGACATTTAATGATTTAACAAACACATCCCGGCAATCAGGGTAACCGCTAAAATCAGTTTCGCACACACCTGTTACTATATGTTTCGCTTGAACTTGTTTTGCTAAAATAGCAGCAAACGATAAAAAAACTAAATTTCTTCCAGGTACAAAAGTCGATGGCAATTCTCCATCTTCTCCCTCTTTTACCTCTATATCATCTCTTGTTAAAGCGTTCGGAGCTAATTGATTAAGTAATGACATGTCTAAAATGTGATGCTTGACACCTAACTCGCCAGCAATCACTTTGGCACATTCAATCTCTAAACGATGACGTTGATTATAATCAAAGGTCACAACCTCAACTTCACGAAATTCCTTCAATGCCCAAAACAAACATGTCGTACTGTCCTGTCCACCACTAAATACTACTATCGCTTTATCCTGTTTCAAAGATATCTCTCCCTTAAATGAAAAAACAGTACACCTAAGAAAACGGCATACTGCTTCTTCTTAGTTTTTTTAAGAGGGTAGCTAGAACCTCTATTGAGCACGAGTGTTGGTACTCGCAACTCATTTTTATGAAGCATGGGGACGGTTCTCGTGCTTCAATGAAAGTGAAGCACGAGAACCGTCCCCATGCTTTACCTTGAAATAGTACGTCAATTTCCTTAAAAATTCAACCACCACATCGTTTTACCATCAATTCCCTAATAACAGGGTCTGGAGTTAAACCTTTTTCCAAACTGTTACATATTTCTTTTTGTACTTGCTATCTTCTTCTTTCTCAATCAAATCTAATGCAAGCTGCTTAATTTCCTCTTCTTTCAACTCATCATACAAATTACGCAGCCCTTGAATAATATCAAATCGAATCAACGTATCGTTCTTCTCATTATCACAAGTTAGAAATCGCTCCACAAGAGCTTCGATAACCATCTTTTTCTGTTCATCACCAGCTAATCCTATTCTCCAAATTGCTTGCAAGCTATGTCTTGCAGTAACAAATTTATGATCCTTTGTCACTTCCCATACCCTAGGAAAGTCATCTATAATCCTCTTGTCAGGGTCACTATAAGCTAAATGACTTAAAAACTGCGCTGCTCTTGACCTTTTATGATTATTAGCGCTTGTTAAGTCCTCTTTCAATTGATCCCATACCTCATATGCCCAATCAACCTTTTCTTTAATTGCCTCAATTATTTGACTATACGCCTCAAATTGTTCGTTCCTATCTTTTGAATTTAAGGCTTTAAAACAAGACCGCATTTTATCGTTCATTTTTTTCACCTGCATTCCTGTCGTTGTCTTCTAACCTTACCATTACGTTATCATGTACTAAGAATAAATAACAGTATTTACCCATTTTCTTATTGAACCTCACAAGGAAAAAAAGCCTCATTCAGCATGAAGGCTTTTATGACACATCTTTTCTTTTGTGCAATGCTATTTTCAAATCACGTTCATATCGTTCAATATTTTCCTCAAGCAGTGTCCTATAGTGACCTAAAGCAGTACGCACAATCTCAGAATCCCCAATTTTGTTAAGTTCACTAACACATTCTTTAAGTTGTCTCCTATTATGCTCTAACATTCTATTTAGTTCACTAATTAATTTCTCATGGTTCATGCTTAGTAGCCTTCCCTTCCTTATCAATATCAGCAACCAGCTAGTAGTCTTATAGAAAGTATTAACAAATATTATGTATCTATACATTAAGCTCTTCGAAAAAGCTACTACACAGTTATAGTTTTTTATTAAATAGACACCGTATACCGGTGTCTATTTAATAACTATTACCAAAAACGGCGGTTAGGTCCAAACCCCCATCCTCGGTCAACTACTACATTTTTCGTATACCTTTGGTAAAAATGTTGAGGGACATTTACAATATTTTGGCGATTTACATGAACAATAGGATGAATAATCGGAACAGGTCTAGGTGTTACAAAGTCACGAACAACATACCTTGGACGAGTAACAATTGGTTGAACAGGACGACGACAATGCACGAATGATCACCTCCAATGTCTTTACTACTATACAATGCAATTATCCTTCCATTTGAACGGGCCTCTATCATTAGTACACAGAAATGTGTTTTTAGCTTGTTTTACTAACTAATAACAAGTAAGTAGTTAGAATTACTATCTTAGTAAAACAGCCAAGATAATTATTTCGGACAAACCTAGTATTTTATTATTATTTTTCATAAACCTAAACAACTCATTCATTGGGCGAACTTCTATAAAATGGACGAATATAATGAATTGACTATATGTTTTCCACTAAACATAGTAGAAAATCTCAACTGATAGGATAGGTAAGTGACTTTACGTTCCATCAAAGCTTGCCTCATAAACCGGACGGTATCATTGTGTCGAAAGTAATTTACCCTCGTGAGGTGGGACGAAACACGTATGAAATCCTTCGACTTCTACAAGGAATTCAATATGGTCGAAAAACAGGTTTAGGGGTCCAAGCAAATTGGCTACCTGGCCAACCAGGGATTCCAAGAAACACGAAAGATATTGGCCGAATATAGGCAATGAAAAACAAAGCTATATAGGGTTTTGTTTTTCATTAAATAATAGCAAACCGTCGAAACCTAGAAATTCAGACCGTTGATGCCCTTAAAACAATACATTGAAAAGAAAGGTACAGTTGAATTAATTTAGCAAGAGGAAATTTCTAGAAGGTCTGCAATGACGTTTTTGAAAAACTATTATAGCATTTCATATTTTCTTGAACATTCCCACGGCAGTTGCATAGGTTAATATTAGAAACTGTGAAGGGAATGAAGAGGATTGTATTATGTTCCATATGGATATCATTATCAATATCCTTATTATGTAACGAATTCTATGTACAACGATGCAAGACAAATCTATTATCCTTACCCTAATATGGTAGGGTATCCAAATTATCTTGATTATTATCGGTCTTCAGGGAATGAACTTGCACTACAAGATTATGGGCCAAATCCATTAGTTATCAATATCAATGAAGCAACATTACAAAACCAGACGTTTCGAACTGCTTTATGGACAGGGACACAGCTCCAACTAACGCTGATGAGCCTTAATCCTGGGGAAGATATTGGACTAGAAATGCATCCTGATGTCGATCAATTCCTTCGTGTTGAGCAAGGGCAGGGAATTGTGCAAATGGGCGCTAGTCAAGATAACTTGTCATTACAAAGAAACGTCCAAGATGATGACATCATCATTATCCCTGCTGGTACATTTCATAATCTAACTAATACTGGCACTGTCCCACTAAAGCTTTACTCCATTTATGCACCACCAAATCATCCTTTTGGTACTGTTCATGCTACAAAAGCAGAAGCATTAGCTGCGGAAGAAGATTAATAAGTAGCTTCAGAAAAGGGGTTCACTCCCCTCTTTTTCTTTAAGTCTCTTATTATAGTGTTTATTTCTATTGTGAGATAGAAGGTGAACAAACTTGATTGATAATAGGAAGATAGGTCAATCTATTATGGCCCCACGCACCTTATTAGATTCTCTAAGACGGGGAGGCCATATTTTATATGTTAGGCATGCCGAAGCAACTGTTGGGATAGATCAGCAAAACATAACCTTTCTTGATTGTTCTACCCAAAGAAACCTTTCAGCAAAAGGAAGAAGACAGGCTGCTATATTTGGAGAAACCATTCGTCGTTTAGCCATCCCTATTACCCTTCCAATCATATCGAGCCCTTTTTGCAGAACAATTGAAACAGCTGCACGTGCCTTTGGAGCAGATAATATTCTCATTGATCTATTTTGGGTTGATGTTTATAGATTAAGTGGAAATGTTAGTGTCCCAGAACAAGCAAGAATACTTACTATGGTACATTTCGTTTTAGAAACCCCACCACCTTCAGGAAGAAATCGAGTGATAATCGCTCACAGTTTTCCAACAGGGGTTGGCTTGGGAGAGATTCCTGATATGGGAACAATCGTTGTGAAACCTCAAGGCCGTGGTAGAGGATTTAATGTGGTTGATCACCTAACACTTGAGGAGTTGGTAGATTTATCTCCGTAATAGTACATGGTCAAATAAAAGATCTAGAGCAAAATAACGGAATGAAAGCCCGCCAAATTAATAAAGCGGAGCCTAATTCCGCTAAAAATGGAGGCTACGGATATTATTCCTCTGTTTCCAAGGTCACGTCCACTTTATTGTATGAGTTAATGTGATATTTCCATATCTCTGAAATTCTCTTTGCAATTTTTGAAGCAGAGGGACGTGATACCTGTAATGCATATGCTAATCGAGATACCTGAACATATCCGTCTTCATTCATATTACTATAAATCTGCCAAAGATATTTTTCTTGATTAGCAGATACCATTACTGTCCTCACCTCCTATTAATAGTCAATTTACTTATTCGATTTTAACTGTAATTTTCTAGTGATTTGAGCAAATTCCTCTTCATCAAGGATTCCAGTTGCTTTAATGATAATAGAATAGACAATAAGCTTGTTACGTATTCTTTGGCTTGGAATCACGTTATCCACATCCTTTTAGTTAATTATCAAGATGAAACTTCTTTCCACTTGATGGCCTAATCCAGCTTGATAACAATCCATGTCGCGGTGAAAAAAGATAACTTATGAAAAAGGTAATTCCTGTTGCAAATGCCATGGAACCAGAGATAGATGTATCAAGCCATAAAGCAAAATAATATCCCGTAATGGCCGATAAAACCCCGAAGAACGCACTTAATAGCAACATAACAAGTAGCTTATCTGTCCAGAGGTTCGCTGATGCTGCCGGTGTAATCAACATAGCGACTACCATAATCGCTCCTACCGTATCAAACGCAGCCACCGTTGTTAGCGACACAAGTGTCATGAATAAATAGTGCATCGCAAGTACAGGAATGCCAATGCTCGCAGCTAGTAATGGATCAAATGTAGTTAATTTCCATTCTTTATAAAATGCACCAATTACAATCACAACCACCACTAACACAACCATTAACATCAATGTAGCAAGGGGAATCTCGCCCAAAAGAGGGACTTCCACAGTATTCCATGGTATAAATGCAATTTCTCCCATTAATGCGTGCTGAACATCTAGATGAGCATTGCCTACCTTTGTGGCAATAAGGACAACCCCAAGCGCAAACAATGTCGTGAATACAACTCCAATTGATGCATCCCCGGCAACTCCTCGAGAATGGAACCATTGAACAAGATAGGTTGTAAACACACCAGCAATGGCAGCACCTATCAACATGTGAATACCACTAAGGTTGTGAGTAAGTAAATAGGCAACGACAATTCCAAGGAGTACGGTATGACTAATCGCATCCGCCATCATCGCCATTTTACGAAGAATTAAAAATACCCCAATTATTCCACAGGTAATTCCCACTAATGATGCTGTCACAAGAATCCACATTGTATAACTCATTTATCTGCCCTCCTTCACAACTGAGGGAGGTCCAATTTGGTTGACTTCTCTCTTTTTATTTCGAAGCAACAAATATTCAATAAGTAATCCTTTTTTCAACCCAAATAATAATGAAAGGAAAAACATTGTTCCTGATGTGAGAACAATAAAAGGACCAGTCGGCCACCCTGAACCTAATGCACTTATCGTTGTTCCAATTGCACCCGCAATTCCTCCAAGGCAACCTGAGAGACACATCATTGTCTTAAAGGAATGTGTCCAATATCGCGCACTCACCGGTGGAATAATGAGCAGTGCTGACATGAGAATGACACCTACAGCCTGAATTCCAATAACAATGGTCACAACTAGAATAAGCAGATAAACGATATTCATCGTTTTAAGTGAGAGATTTAGTCCCTTTGCAAAATCTGGATCGAACAGATACAGCTTCCACTCTTTAAATCCAATAATAACAATCAAGATTATTGCGGCTGCCAGAAAGGACATTAAGGTTACATCACTTTTAACCATCGATGCTGCCTGCCCAAAGATAAATCCGTCTAACCCTGCCTGATTTCCACTTCCCGTACGATTTACAAATGGAAGAAGAACGATTCCCCCTCCAAAAAACACTGCTAAAACCATCCCCATGGCTGTGTCTTCTGTTATCCTGGTTGTCGATTTAATCATCATGATAAAAAAGGCACCTACAAGTGCGCTTATACTCGCGCCAATCACTAATATAAACAAGTCTTTTACTTGAAATAGTAGGAACGCAATCACTACACCCGGCAATGCTGCATGTGAAAGAGCATCACTCATCAAGCTTTGCTTCTTCCAGTAAGCCAAACAACCAAGTAGACCTGAGGCAACCCCAAGGAGAAGAGTGCTAACTAACACCCATTGAAAATTACTTGACAGTAGTATTGACACTGCCCACTCCCTCCTTTAACCAACGAATGGTTCCACCATAGGTTTTTTCAATATTTTCTGCTGTAAAGGTTATAGAAGTCATTCCGTGAGCAATGACAAAGCCATTTAAAAATAATACATGATCAAAATAATCCTCCACCGTCTGAAGGTCATGATGTACAACCAGAACCGTCTTTCCTTCGTTTTTTAATTCTCGTAAAATCGTCATGATAGCTCGCTCTGTTTGGGCATCAACACCGGCAAGTGGTTCATCCATAAAATACAACTCCGCATCTTGAATTAATGCACGTGCTAAAAATACTCGTTGTTGCTGTCCACCTGATAGCTCGCTGATTTGACGGTCTGCATATTCTATCATTCCTACTTTTGCTAATGCTTCTAACGCTATTTCCTTGTGACTCCTTTTTGCCCACTTGAACCAGCCGATTTGTCCATACATGCCCATTAGCACAACATCTAACGCATTCGTTGGGAAATCCCAATCGACCGAACCACGCTGTGGTACATAGCCAACTTTTGATTTTATTCGCTTAAGTGGTGACCCAAAAAATGCGACATCCCCTGATAATCTTGGATGTAACTCAAGTAACGTCTTAATTAACGTTGATTTTCCTGCTCCATTAGGACCAACAATACAAGTAAGTGTACCTGGTTCAATCTGAAATGAAACATCAGATAGCACAGTATTTTTCCGATATGCAGCTGTCAAATTATTAACTTCTAAAACGTTCATTGTTCATCACCACCCTTTAATGCGTGATAAATCGTATCTACATTGTGTTCGTACATCCCAAGATAGGAGCCTTCGTTTGTTCCCGCTTCACCCATTGCATCGGAAAACAGTTCTCCACCGAGGCTTACATCAAGCCCTGCTTTTTTAGCACCTTCGATGACTGCTTGGATAGAGTTTTGATTGATACTACTTTCCACGAATACAGATGGTACTTGTTTCTCAACAAGTAAATCGATTGTCGATTGAATGTCAGATAGCCCAACTTCATCTTCCGTACTTAAGCCCTGTAACCCTACGACCTCGATATTAAACATTTGCCCAAAATAACCAAATGCATCATGAGCAGTTACTAATACTCGTTTTTCTTGTGGAATACTAGATAATTTTTCAATCGCATCTGCTTTTATGTCATCAATTTGCGAAAAGTAGCTTTGTTTATTTTTCTCAAAATAGTCTTCATCCTCTGGAGAGTATTTAATAAGTTCCTCTGTCGCATTCTCTAACGCTGCCTTCCAAAGGTCCAAGTCAAACCAGATATGGGGATCTATCGCACCTTCATCATCTGTAAGTAACATGGCTTGATCTAGTGATTCTCCTAGTGCAAATGTTGGTTTTGTCTCACTCAACTTTGTAAAAATCTCACCCATGTTCCCCTCAAGATGCAGGCCATTGTATAAAATAATATCGGCATTCTGCAGAGTCGTAATGTCTCCTTGTGTCGCCTCATACAAATGGGGATCAACTCCAGGACCCATCAAACTTTTCACCTCGACCCGCTCCCCCCCGATCATTTCCATTGGTTCACCGATTTGTGCAATGGTAACAACAATTTGAATCGTGTCCTTCGTTGTTGACTCAGAGGTATTTGACACATCTTGATTTTTACTGCATCCACTTAAAACTAATCCAATTAAAAGTCCAATACCAACAAACATCGTTACAACTTTGCCTTTTTTCACCTTCTGCAACCTCCTTGTTATACTCCATAATTGTTTCCCTAAGGAAACTTTTTAACTAAAAAAATTTAGCGCTTTTATTTATCGTAAGCTAAAGTGTTTCCTTAAGGAAACTTTAGTGCATACAGGCAAGTCCTGTCAATAGTAATTGTCAAATTTTTAAAAATTGTGTGTATGCACTATGGGGATGGTTGCCTAGGTATAGTTTTATGATTTTTAACTTAATAGTATTTGCACTTAAATTAAGAAGAAAGATTTTACTTGCTCTGACAAATAGGATGGGAATCAGGATGACAAAGCTAGTTTTTTAGGGTATGGCGTGGAGTTAATTTTCCTCATCAGTATCATGAAGCCAGTTTTCGCAGTTTATGGTATGGAAATTTGCTTCACCACATCGATGAAGCGAATTTTCACGGTCTGGCTTCCTGATAATTGGCTTCACCAGACCGATGAAACGAGTTTTCGTGACCTGTACACCAGAAACAAGTCACTTAAAGAGTCTCCTGTTTTCAACTAAAAACTGTACACTATATAGTAAAAACGCTTTGTAATATAAGTACCAGAAAAACTGAAAGTTATTTAATCTATCAAGGCCGATGATTCTTATCTTTTTTAGAAGATTAATTACAATGAATGCAAAGGTTCCATCGGAAATAGCATTCAATAACAGAAACTTTTTAAAATTACCATATGTATACTTAAGAATCCACATTGAAAGAGGCATATATGGCCCAATACTAAAAGGCAGTTCGTTCGTTAAAAATGATTTCCGCTTATCATAAAAAACCCACCAATTACGTTTATATCCTATTAAATGATTAATGATTTCGAATACGACGATGAATCCTCCAGCTATAGAATAGCGTTTTACATCTCGCTTTCCCAAAAACAGTAAAGAAAGCCATGGAATTATCACTTGAGCAAAATTAAAGATAATATGCCTTTTCGACAACATAACCAATATCACCTAGTCCTTCTTTATGTTATTTCTTTATATATTTTCCAATAATATCTTTCATATTCTACTCAAAAAATTTAATAACTTTAATCCTTCCCTACCCTCCCATATTATCCAAGTAAAATTTTTACCTCCTTCTTAGTTGACTAAGTTATCTTGATTACATTTTTCATCTAATGTCAACCTGATTGACAAATTTTTTATTATTTTGTATAGTATTGGCGATTACTGAGGTGAATGAATTGAAGCCTGAATCTTTAGAAAACTTAGATTTAATCGACCTAATAAGTGAGCGGCATGGTATACTTCGAAAAATATCCGAAAATATGTGGAATGACAGTAGCAGCATTTGTATCTCAAACTCTGAATGGTACATTATGTCAAGAATAGACAAAAACCAACCAACACTTTCTTATGTTTCAAAAAATGTTAATATATCAAGGCAAGCAACTCATAAGTTTATCAAAAGACTTGAATCAAAAGGCTTAGTCGAAGTGATGAACGTAGAAAATAATAATAAAGAAAAGTGCATTAAATTAACTACCTTAGGTGAGGAATGTTTCGAAAAAAATGTGGCACTAAAAGCTTCTCTTGAGAAGAAGATTGCCGAGCAAATTGGAGAAGAACAGATACTTTTTTTAAAAAACATATTAAAATGTAATTGGGGATTAGAAAAAGATTCGTTGTAATACATGTGCTATTGAGTTTCATTTTATAAAAAAGAGTTGAAGAAATAAAAATCTTCAACTCTCTTTTGTATCCACTTAACATGCTTTGTACTGTTTCTTAACTAATTGTTTTTTCACCATCTTATCTACTTGTTCAAAAATATTATCAAAAGACGTATCTAAAGCGACCGCCATTTCTTTAAACAATATATTTTGGATAGTAGTTAACATTTTGCGATCTTGATCATACAATTTTCTATCTTTTAATTTCAATTCATGGTTTTTCTTCATCAATGTTGTAACTATTCTCGCTATATTTTTTCTATTTCCTACCTTAATCATATCCTTGTATTTCGCCGTCCTTTGCTTTGAGTCATCGATCCAGCTTAGACCTGGCTGTTTAAAGGAATCTAAAAGTTCCTTTGCTTCTTCACGATTCATCATCTTCAACATAACCACTTTATCATTATCAATTGGCGTACTTATCGTTAAGTTAGACTGTTCAAGAGGATGCAACACATAATACGTCTTGGTTACATTAGAAACTGTTTTTTCGCATATATCATCAATTTGACTCAATCCATGAACTGAGTAAATAATGACATCACCTATACTAAACATCGCACTTCTCCCATCCCAAGATTGTAAACCTTGTTTACAATTAATTTTATCGGTAAATTGAATTTTTGTCAACCTTGTTGACATTACTCTGTTTTTAATCCCTCTGTGAAGATGGAATTATGGATAAAGTAAATAGGAGAAATTTGAAAGGTGGCTATAATAGTAGAAAAACCGTTCCAATGGTAATAATCACACCACCGACTATTGTCACTTTTGTTGCTTTTTCTTTCAAAATCACAAACCCTAAAATCATCGTAAGAACAACACTAAATTTATCAATCGGTGCGACAACAGATACCTTTCCCATTGCAATTGCAGCGAAATAGCATAACCAAGAAAGACCTGTTGCGGCACCAGATAAAATTAAGAACAGATAACTTTTTTTCTTTATTTTTTTCATGTCACGAAATGTACCTTGAAAGACCACAATTGCCCATGCAAAGATGAGTATCATCACTGTTCTCAAGAATGTGGCAACATTTGAATCGACATCCTCCATTCCGATTTTAGCTAAGATGGACGTTAAGGCTGCAAAAATAGCCCCTATTAGTGCATATATAATATAAATTTGAGAACCTGTAAATCGTTTCTTTTCTTCATTTTTACCTATCAACACGAACGTACCAATAGCAATCAAGGCACCACCTACAAGAATATGTGGAATGGCTTCCTCTCCTAAAATGAAAATTGATAAAATAATTGTAAGAACAATGCTTGATTTGTCAATTGGTACAACTTTCGAAACATCCCCTATCGCAAGTGCTTTAAAGAAGAATAGCCAGGAAAGGCCTGTTGCAACACCTGATAGACCAATAAAAAGTAGTGCTTTTGAAGAAATCATTGAAATTGTTTCAACCTGTCCTGTAAGTAAAACGATGACAAAAGACATGAGTAAGACGATCACTGTGCGAATAGCTGTAGCCAAATTAGAATTTACGTTATCCATCCCAATTTTTGCTAAAATACTTGTTAGGGATGCAAAAAAGGCTGCTAATAAAGCTAAAATGACACTCATTGTTTTCCCTTCTTTTTGTTCATATAAGATATCAAAAAAGAAAAAGGATACCATTCGTATTCACTTTGGTAATCCTTTACATTATTATTTCTCTTCTTTTCGTTCTTTACACGCCCTCTTAATTAGGTACGTTTATGAAAGGTATTTCAGTTTTTCCTCAATCGGCGTTCGCTCTTTAGGTTTGTTGATTTCCTCTGGATAACCTATACCAAAAACGCCATCCTTATCAACTTCATCAGATTTAAAACTTTTTATATTTCGTCGTGAATGTATGATTTCGATTATTTCCAACCTAGTTCCCCCTCGATCGTTTTATAAAAAAATATCAAACGTATTATTTTACTTAAGGTGCTTATCCAAAAATTCTAATACTTTATTAACATTCCCTGCTGTATTGAACGCTGGACATGACCTTGTTTTCTAGCAACTCTAGATATACATTTTCAAATTCTAAAACAGATAAAACTTTTCTGCGATTCTTTGAGACATAAGCCCCATGTGAGTTTGCTTCTATTCATCTTTATTTACATCATCTTCTCAGACCACCGGATTAAATGATCCCTACTACTCTTAATAATTTCAGTAAGTTCTGATGCAAGCGCAGGTTCCTGCAATACCTTCCTTACAGCAAGCTGAAATTCCAACTGATATTTGTCCATTTCCTCTCTCAATTTAGCAGCCTCTTTTGATTGCTTCCATAATAATTGAAAACGCCATTCCTCCCAAAAGTCTTCATCCTCTTCGGTAATCTTTTCCCCTAAAAAAGCAAAGCCGTCGGTGGTTAACTCATACACTTTTTTATCTGCCTGTTCATCAATTGAAATCATGCCTCTTTCAAGTAAATCTTGCAAAGAGGGATAAATGGTTCCTGCACTTGGGGAATACACGCCATCACTCCGTTCTTCTAACAGCTTCATCACTTCATAACCATGTCGCGGCTGTTCCTTAAGCAACTGAAGAACTGCAATCTGGATTAGACCTCTTCGTTTCGCAGGCTTCGGCGGTATTTATTCTCGCCTTTTTGCCGACAAGTACTCAAATAAAGTTTCAGGAATGGTTCTTGTTGATTCTAGAAATGAATTTTTCGCAGATCAAGCTAGAATATATAATGAAAGATTTTTCGAAACACAGCACCAAAATATGAACCAATTTTTATCCAAAATTGGAATCGTGCGTCTGCTTGGCAAAACGATCTTTCCAGATGCAATGCCAGATTACCTTTCCCCAGAAAAGTATGTCAACGTTCATTGGGACACACCCTTTTTCAAAGTATTAAATGAAGAAATTGAGCAAATAGATGTTTCTGAGAAATTATTAGAAGAAACTCAACATTTAGGTGATCTTCCTTTAAAGATTATTACCCCTTCTGATGTGGAATTACAGGCAACAGAATTAGGATTTACCTCTCAAGAAGAGAGGAACCTAGAAAATAAATGGTTAGAATCACAAAGAAAATTAACCGACTTATCCACCAATGGTGAATTCATAGAAGTTAAGAATAGTAGTCACTCTGTCATGTATGACCAACCTTCTATAATCATAGATGCTATTTTGAAGATGGCAGAAAAATAAATCCGATCCTCAGTCCGTTATAGAGAATAGAATATTTATACAAAGCATGATGTGGAACCCTAGTTAAATTATTTACACAAAATCAATGGAACCTCCAAATAAAAAGGCAGATCAGGGAACGGGGATCCTATATCATACTCCAAACGTATGATTTTAAATAAATAACGGAATAAGAAGCCGCCAGTTCAACAATGTGAATCCTCATTCCGTTAAAAAGGAAAAAAGCGGTTCTACAAAGCATGATGTGTAATTCTAGTTCCGTTATTAGCAAATAATTAGTGGAACTCCCCATAGAAAAAGGCAAATAAGGGAACGAGGATCCTAAACCACACTCCAAACGAAGGATTTTGATAAAATAACGGAATGAGAATCCGCCAGTCATCAAAGCGGATCCTCATTCCGTAATAAAAAAAGAGGATTGGGGTATTGTCCCACTATTTATTGTGAAAAGATTGTACTTAATAGTGCTTTTGTTAGAATAAAAGACATTAAAAGGTCAACACGCAGTCCTTTGCGTTTCGATTGCAATTTAGTTGCTGCACGAATCTGCTTTCTCTACTAAAAAGCAAAACTATCTAAAATTTCTAGAATCATCTTATTTCTACATAATCGTAAAAATTGGTTTTTCATGTAAATATTTTACAGGTATGGTTGGAAATGCTGTTTTAATAGTTTCTACTAAGTACTCCATACCTGGCATTTCACTTTCAGCATGACCTAAGACAATTAACGCATTGTTTCTTCCTTGGTGGATGGCGTCTCGAACATATTCAGGAGCTTCCCATTCAGGTCCCTCTCCAATGATCATTAAATCTAGCTCATTCTTATGATAGAGAGGAATGGTATGAGCTCCTCCTCCCCTATAGCCAACTAGTATTCCAACTCGTTGACATACTTGTGATGCCTCACCTACCACACGCACATAGGGAATTGATAATTTACACTTAATCTCTTCAACAATATCTCCTAAAGACTTCGGAGGAAGTGTAAGAATGGATGAAACTGGATTATTTTCGTCGATATAATTTTTCCAATCTAAGCTACGAAGTAATCCCTCAGTTATTCCATCTGGTTGATATCGGTGGATATAATCATGGAACCTGAAAATAGCAATTCCTGACTCTTCAATAAGTGCTCTTTTTTTATCTGAAACAGGATCACCTTCAAGCATACCTTCATTATCACGATGACTATAAAAAGCTCCTTCATGCGAGATAAGTAGGTTTATATCCAAATCGATAGCCTGTTCAATGACAGCTTGAGTTGCCAAAAACGTCGTACCAATTCCTTTAACAATTGTATCTAATTGTCCTGATTTAAGAATATCCACGGTATTTTCAACTTCTGGAATCTGCTTTGTTAATTGATGAATCACATCTTTAATGGTAATTGTCATAGTCGATTTCCTTCTTCCTTATACATTTCTATTTTTCAAATCGGAACCACCTGAAGTCAAAATGACTTCCTGGTAGAAAGACAAATGTTACCTTTTGTAAGCTAGTTATTTTTTCTAAATCAAATACCCGCTCTTCATATCCATCAGATTTCGTAAATTCAACGATTTGGTTGCTTTCGCCTTCTTCACCAGCGAAGCGAACATGAATTGTATTTTTATCAATAGTCGACCTACCACAAATAATGAGCTTTGACGCACCTTCTTCGGTAAAGTCCATATGCTCAAATTCTAGGGACACATTGTTTCCGATTCCTTCTACACTACTTTCTGTGATGCTATAAGTATCCCCATAAATACGGTCACAGTCAATTGCCATGTTTTGCTCAAAAGCTCTACTTTGTTGTTCAAACGAAAATCCTTTAATATGAACCTTCTGGTTAAGAACAAAGCAAATAGATGTGATTCCTCTAAGTCTTTTTGATAATCGATAGGTTTCTTCCTGGTATACATTCCATTTTGATTCCTTTTGGTAGATAACATCCGCTAGTAATTCACTACCCACTTCATCTGGCATTCCTTCCCAGATTTGCAATGAATATTCCTCATTGGATAAGGCAAAAATCGGTATGGTAATCGTATCAGAGCCATATGGGCCAAAATCAATTTCTCTGAAACCTACTTGTGTTTCACCATCTCGACTTGTAGCAACTCCTCTTTCATTTCCATTCCCAACTTCTCCTTTACTATAATCATAGAGGCCACCAGAAATAAATCCATAGGGGTCTTTGTATGCCTTTCCAAGACCTTCTGCTTTAAATTCTAGTTCGGAGATTAGCTTGATTTTATCTGTCCCATTCTTACTTGTACAACGAAGTCGAAATTCTCCATCACCTAATGCCGTGACTTTTACAACATGCCCTCTTCCTTCAACCTTAGAAATATTGGATGAAATTCCTACATCATTTACAACACTCCACTCAACATCTTGATAAGAGGTATTTTCTGGGTATAGCTTTACTGTAACTGTCTTCTCTCGTCTTGATGCATCAAACACCTGGCCAGATTCACTACTAATTTCAATTTTTCGAACTGGCACTTCATCTTCCTCTTTCCCCATTACACTAGGGAATTCTTTATTATTTGTATTAGCAGTTATGCCAAATAATTCATTGTTTGTTGGAATGGAATTGAGTTGGATTGTTTCATCCTTCATGCCCTTAGAAGTCACTTTTACCTGAATCTTCCCTGGTTCCTTAGTCGAACCAATGATGGCCATTAACTTGCCGCTGAACAATCTTCTACTCGTCCCTTTATATTGGTCATAATCAGTGCTATCACCGTTATCTAATCCGAGTAACCTACCTGCTCCACTAACCTGTACAGTCACGCGATTATTGGCATTCTCAACTGGGTGACCGTTTTCATCTTTCATATTAATTTCAACAAATAGTACGTCTGTGCCATTTGCTGTTATGGTTTCTTTATTTGGTTGCAAACAAATCTTCTTCGCATCACCAAACGATTTCTTCACATCAGTAGCAATTACATTTCCGTTCTCATCATAGGCAATCGCCTTAAGCTCGCCTTTTTCATATGGAACCTTCCACCAGCCAACAAGCTGTGTACCATGTTCATGGTCAATGTCATGAGTTCCAATCGTCTGACCATTTAATTGTAGTTCTATTTTAGGAGCATTTGACGCAACACGAACATCAATGACTTGGCCTTCATTCCAATCCCAATATGGGAAGATATGCACCATTGGCTTTTGTTTGTAATCTGTCCATGCAGCTTGATAGATATAATATGAATCCTTTTTAAAAGTGGCAGTATCGATTTGTCCAAAATAAGAATTCTTCGTATGATATGGTGTTGGTTCACCAATATAGTCGAATCCAGTCCATAGGAATTGTCCTAGTGAAAAAGGTGTATCACGTTCTGCTAGAATACAAGCTTCAGCTGACTTCGCTCCCCAGCTTGTTGAACTATTTCCAAGTGCTGAGCATTGTTCATCATCATCGGCAAGAATTGATTTTTCATATGGGAAATGATAGATTCCTCGACTTTGCACAACAGAGGATGTTTCACTGCCGTAAATAATCCAATCAGGGTGCTCTAAATGGTGTTTTTGGTAGTATTTTTCTGCATAATTATAACCAGCTACTTTAACGATATCCGCACATTTTTGGGCATTTTCCCATGGCATATAATTTGAACCAATTGTAACTTTCGCATTTCCTTTAGGATCATACTTTTCTACTTCTGACATGAGCATTCTAGTGATTTCCTGACCTCTTTCATCAGCATGGGTATCATAGATTTCATTACCAATACTCCACATAAGTAAGCTTGGATGATTGCGGTCACGCATTACCCAGCTTTTCACGTCTTTGGCAACCCACTCTTTAAAAAATCTAGCATAATCATACTTTGTTTTTGGTCTTTCCCACATATCAAAGGCTTCTGTTACAATTAAAAAGCCCATTTCATCGGATAGCTCCATCAATTCCTTAGCAGGCATGTTGTGTGCGGTTCGGATGGCATTCACACCCATATCTTTCAAAATATCTAGACGATATTTCAATGCAGCTTTATTAAATGCCGCTCCTAATGCTCCTAGATCATGGTGTTCGCAAACTCCATTTAGTTTCATTTTCTTTCCGTTTAGAAAAAAACCACCGCTCGGGTCAAGTTTAATCGTTCGAAAACCAATATTTTGTGAGACATGTTCCAAACTTATGAATGTTTCTCGATTTGGAATCTGTAATTCAGTTTCAAGCTGGTAGAGGTTTGGATTATCTGTACTCCAGAGAGTAGGGTTCTTGACAAAAAGTGTTTGTCGGTTGGCGGAATGTGGCTCACTTCCTGCCTTAACTAATTCAGTAGACCTTGCAATCTCCCTCCCTTTATAAAAAATAGTATGGGAAAGCTGTACGTTCTCCTTAGTCACTATATCTGTATCAACTTCAACAACCCAGCCTTCATCCTGCTTGATTGTAGTAATATAAATCCCGTCAGTTACTAGATGTTTTTTTTCATCTCTACGCTTTAACCAAACGTTACGATAGATACCAGCACCGGAATACCATCTGCTATTTGGTGATTGAAAGACAACTTTTACAAGTATTTCGTTTTCACCTTCTACTAGTGCATCTGTAATGTCGTGCTCAAAAGAAGAATACCCATATTTCCATTCTCCAACAATTTGCTGATTAACATAAACGGAAGAATCCATATACACACCGTCAAAACACAATACTATTTGTTCATCATCACGTTTTTCTGATGTAAATGTTTTACGATACCAGCCAATACTATTTTCATAAAGATTCTGTGTATTGTAGATAAGCCAATCATGAGGGAGATCTACAGCTTGAAATTCCAAACTAGTATAATCAGATACTTCTAAACTACTTTTTGCGAATTCCCATCCATCATTAAAAAGAATTTTCTGATTCATGTGGATAACACACTTCCTTTTTTAGACTATTACCCTAAATTTATTGAGGCATATGATTCGTCTTTCTATATAGGTCATGGTGGGCAATTTTTTGCCCACCTACTTTTACCTTTTGTGGAAGAATAGAAAGGGAATTTTAGGAACCATCCTATTCTAATACTTCTTCTTCCTTGGTTTCATCATTATGTTCTTCCTTGTTTTCTTTTTTTACAAAATTTTGTCTAATGTCTTCTAATACTGTATTGCTGTTTAACACCATTGCATAGCAGAGAAGACTGGCTATAAATAAGATTATAAAATCCGAGATCACATTCATTAAGAAAAATGTGATGATGACAAGACCAATGTTTCCAGTCGTCGCCTTGATTTTATAAAAGCTATAATAAACGGATAGCCGATAAATATCTCTCACTCTAAATGCAAAATTAGCATGAATCGAAAAAACATAAATAGAAAATGTTCCGATTAATAGTAAAACAACTAAAAAGATCCCAGCCAATATTTGATTAGTATTTGAAGGATTTGCATTAAAATAGTACAAATCAACAACAAGAATAAAAACAACTAAAAGCAACGGGAGCCAAACCTTCAAGGTATCAACAAAATTTACTTTATAGCTGTGAAAAAAGTCTTTGGTTGGAGAAATTTCCTTATCACGCACCAGCTTACTTAAGGTAGAAAACAGTGCTGTAATAGCGGGTCCTGATGGAATAAGTGCTATGAAATAAATAAACATATTGGAAAAACTAGGTATAAGTGAGATGAAGAAAAACAAAAAGACAATATTACATAGTACAAAATAAAAATTAACTAGCCCCAACCAATATATATGGTTGGTAAGTATTGATAAAAATCCTGTTCCAAATTCCTTACCATTATCCATGATAATCCCATCCTTTGTATCATTCATGTTAGCAGGCATGGCCTTACCTTCTGTCTATGATTTTATCATGAATGAAGTGTAAGTAAAAAAAAGAGAAACCTGCCTGTAGAATAGTGATACAGTACAGGCAGATTTTCTTTTTACTTACGCATTACTTATTTTTTTTCGTTGTATACTTCGTTTGCCATATCAACAAAACGTTGTACTCCTTTAGATTCTAGTTCTTTTACATAAGCATCCCATTCTGAAAGATCACGTGTACCAAGGATAAACTTAAGTGTATTTTGTTTAACATGGTCAATTAATGGTGTGCTTAATAGTGTTGATTGTTCTAGTTGCATTGCATCGTATTTAATTGGTGGATCTGGTAGTAATGTTTCATAATTAGAAAGCATTGCATCTTGGAACTCAAGTTCTTCTTCGTTCATCATTGAGTGTAATAATTCTGTTGAACCACCATATGAGAAGTTACCGCCAGAGAAACCAAAATCAACGTTCAATGCTTTTGTTCCAGCAGGGTTAAGACCAACATAGTTTACATCTTCAGTTAATGTTCTCTTACCATCAGCATCTTTTGTATAAGTTACGCCTTCTACACCCCATTTAGTTAATTCTTTTCCTTCAGGGCTGTAGAATAACCAATCGATAAATTGCATCATTGCTTCAAAGTTCGGATCGTCTTTTGCTTTAGATGAAATCATAACACCGTTCTCAAGCTTAGAACCACCCATTACATGCCCAAGAGGTCCACCTGGTACAGGAATTTTCTTGATTTCAAAATTGCCTTCACCAACTGTTTCATTTAATTGGTTACGATAATCAATAACCGTTTGAGAGTTTGTGTTAATGACAAAAGACTTTTCATTGATTAACTTTTCTACTGCTTGTTCGTCTTCTTGAGTTACACTTTCAGGGTCAAGTAAGCCTTTTTCCACTAATCCATGGAAGTATGTTACGAATTCTTTATGTGCATCTGTAGCTGGTGCGAAATAGAATTCTTCTTTATCATGGTCAAATTTCAAACCATTTCCAAGACCCCATCCAGCTCTAGTTCCAAATGAAGTTGCTGCAACGTTCATTGTACTGTCAAACTTAAAGCGATCAGAGAAAGGTGTTGAATCTGGATATGCTTTTTTCATTTCTTCTAAAACTACTTCTAGCTCGTCCCAAGTTTTAGGAACTTCAAGACCTAATTCTTCTAAAATGTCATATCTTACAGCCAATGTGTAGTCAGGCCATACGTTTTCATGCATACCAGGAAGATTGTAGAATTTACCATCTTCTTGTCTTAATGTTTCTAGGTAAGGCTCCATTCCATACTTTTCAACAGTATCTTGAAAATGTGGCATTAAGTGTAAGTAATCACTTACAGGTAGAATTGCGCCTGAAGCAACAAATGGTGACTCTTCTCCAGGATACGTTTTAGGGATAATGTATGGTGCGTCCCCACTACTAATAAGCAAACTTCTTTTTTCTGCGTAGTCACTCATTGGTACAACTGTAGCATCTAAAGATACATTTGTTCTTTTCTCAATTTCTTCGAATAATAACCAATCTTCTTTATAAGGATAGTTAGGGTGATCACTAAATAGTGTAGTAAACGTCACAGGTTCTGAAGCTTTAAATTGATCTCCTACACCATAATCAGCCATTGCTGCACCTGAAACTTCTCCGTTGCCTTCTGAGCCTTTTTCATCTGAACTCTCTTTTTCACCACTATTACAAGCAGCTAAAACACTTATGAATAATACAAAAGACAAGAGTATTGCTAACTTTTTAAAGCCTTTTCTCATTTTAAAATTCCCCCCTGATTATCTTTTATAATAATTTGAAACTCGTAAGATTCTTTTTACATGCAATGTACTAGAACATGTCACCTCCTTTAAAGCAAACCTAAATTTTTAACCGCTTTCATTCGTGATACAAAATAGAACAATCATGTTCTATTTTGTAAAGTTGTATTAGCCTTTCACTGATCCAAGCATTACGCCAGTAACAAAATACTTTTGAATGTAAGGGTATACACAAAGGATTGGTAGAACCGTTAAGACCATCGTTACTGATTTAATATTTGATGAAATTTGGTTTAAATTATCTGCACTTGTTGCTCCCGCTGATAGAGAACTTTCAGCACCTTTAATCATATTTCTTAGGTAGATTGAAACTGGGAACAATTCTTTATCGCTAAAATATAGGAACGCAGGGAACCATGAGTTCCAGTGACCTACAGCATAGAATAACATCATCGTTGCAAGGATTGGTAAGGATAGTGGCAATACGATTTTAATAAGAATTCCATATGTGTTGGAACCATCCATGATAGCAGCCTCTTCAAGCTCTTCAGGAATATTCTCAAAAAACGTTTTCATAATCAGCAAGTTGAAAACACTAATCGCTGCTGGAATTACGATTGCCCACATTGTATTAGCCATTCCTAACTTATTAATTAGTACATAGTTTGGAATTAACCCTCCATTAAAGAACATTGTGAACACAACGAACATAACCAAAAAGTTTCGACCTTTTAAACGCTTCTTTGACAAAGGATATGCTAGCATGGTTGAAAACACTAATGAAATGACTGTACCTACAACCGTATAAATCACAGTGTTTTTATAGTTAATCCAAAACATACTATCCGCCATGATAACCTTATACGTTTCAACATTAAATCCTTTAGGAATGAGGTTTACATTCCCCGCAGTGATATTAGCTTCCGAACTAAAAGACTGAGCAACAATATTTATAAAAGGATAGAGCGTTACATATACGATCAATAACAAAATTGCTACATTAAATACTTTAAAGATTTTATATTGAATAGATTCCTGCATGTTATTCCCTCCTTACCACAAACTACTATCTGTAATTTTTCTTGAAAGATAGTTAGCACCGAAGACTAAGATTAAACCGATAATTGATTCGAATAGTCCAATCGCTGTTCCGTAACTGAAACTTGCAGATTGGATCCCAATTCGATAAACATAAGTGGCAATAACATCCGCAGTTTCATATGTTAATGGATTGTATAATAGTAATACTTTTTCAAATCCGACATTTAAAAAGTTACCAATATTTAAGATTAGTAGAACAACAATCGTAGGAAGAATTCCTGGAATTGTGATGTGAATCGTTTGTTTCCATCTGTTCGCTCCATCGATTTTTGCAGCTTCATAAAGTTCCTCACTAATTCCAGTTAAAGCCGCTAGATAAAGGATTGCACCCCATCCAGTTGTCTGCCATAAATCTGATGAAATAAAGATGGTTCGAAACCATTCAGGAAGCTGGATAAAACTATATCTATTACCTGTAAAAAATTCTACTAGATTATTGATTGATCCATTTAATGCTACTAATTCTAATACCATACCGGCTACAACAACCATCGAGAAAAAATGTGGTAAATAAGATGTTGTTTGAACAAAACGCTTAAACCCTTTTTTCCTCACTTCATTTAGCAAGAGCGCAAAGATGATTGGCGCTGGAAATGTAATGACTAACAAAAGTACTGCAAGAATAAGGGTATTTTTCATAACAAGGAAAAATGTTGGATCATTTAAAAACATCTGAAAGTAGTAAAACCCTACCCATTCTTCTCCAAATATACTTCCACCTGGAATGAATCTTCTAAATGCAATGATATTACCAAACATTGGGATATACTTAAAAATCACAAAGTATATAATTGGAAGAAATAAAAGTGAATAAAGCTGCCAATCTTTCTGAATGAGCTTCTTAGCTCTAATCCATTTTGATTCTGTCACAGTCACTTGCGTTGTTGTGTTTTTTGCTAATTCTTGCACATTGAATTCCCCCTTTACTACGCTATAGGCTTTTACTAGTTTTGCTATCACTTTGCTCTCCCACTCTCCTCTTTATACATACCAAAAAGGAAAAGGTAGGATTACTCTTAAATAGGCGAATGTCTAAGCTACCATACTTCAAAGTAATTGGATCTGTTTGGTTTTGTTTACTAACAGGAAACGCTTACAAAACCTATATAATATCCTAGTATGTTCTTGTATTTTGTATACTAGCACCGACTCACCTATAAAAGATTAGAAAGCAAAACCTGATATTCTACGTTTTTTAACACCCTAATATAACTAGTATGTTAGTATATTAATATGATAGCGCTTTTATTGCTAATAGTCAACATTTTCTCTTAATGAAAATGAAATTTTTGTCGTTAAATGTTGGAACTTGATTTTTCTAGTAATTTTTCCGCTTTCTCTTTATGTGACACTTTTTCTAAGGAGTCCCAAATTCCCCATAAATACATGATGCCAAGTGCTCTATCATACAAGCCATATCCTGGTCTACACTCTTCATCCCATATATGTCGTCCATGATCTGGACGTACATAGCCAGTAAATCCATTTTCATGATACGCTTTCACAATACCGTAAATATCGATTGAGCCATCTTTTATACGGTGAGAGGTTTCGATAAAGTCTCCATTATCAAAGTGCTTGATATTTCTTATATGCGCAAACGGGATGCGATCTGAAAATTCATTTATCATGTCAACAATATCATTCTCAGGATTTGCTCCTAAAGAACCACTACATAATGTCACACCATTATATGGACTATCAATCAACTGTAGTAATCTTCTAATATTGTCTTTGGATGTCATGATTCGAGGCAACCCAAAGATGGACCATGGTGGATCATCTGGATGAATAGCCATTTTAATATCGTTTGCTTCTGCAACTGGAATAATCTGTTCTAAAAAGTATTGTAAGTTGCTCCATAACTCTTCCGTGGATACATGACTGTATGCTTCGAAAAGGTGTTTGAATGATTTAAGTCGCTCTGGTTCCCAACCAGGGATTGTGAAATTTGGATTATTGGCAATTTTATCAACCAACTCTAAAGGATCAAGATTGTCTAATTTTGCCTTTTCATAAAACATGGCAGTGGATCCATCTTCGAGTTCCTTAAATAGGTCAGTTCTAATCCAATCAAACACTGGCATAAAGTTGTAGCATATTACTTTAACGCCCACTTTTGATAAATTTTCAATTGTTCGTTTATAGTTTTCGATATATTTATCTCTCGTTGGAAGACCTAGTTTTATATCTTCATGTATATTAACGCTTTCAACAACATCAATATTGAACCCATTTTGATCGGCTAGTTGTTTCATTTCAACTATTCGTTCAATTGGCCATTCCTCACCAACTGGAATATCATGTAATGCCCAAACAATTCCTTCCACTCCTGGAATTTGCTTGATGTGTTGCAAACTTACACTATCATTGTTATTTCCAAACCACCGAAAAACCATTTTCATTAAAGATTCCCCCAATCTAAAAGAGCAAAGTTGTAGAACGATTACTCATTATTGATGATTCAATTGTGTACTTTAGTCCATATAGTATTTCATCTAAGACTCTATTTAAAGTAGCCCGGATATCGTAGCTTGAGTCCTTCTTTTTCATAGTTGACTAATTCTAAATGATTACTAGTTTCTTTTACTGCAGAGTCAACATCCCTATTTTTTATAAATTCAAAAATCTTTTTATGCTGTTGAATAACTCCTGCCCAATCAGAATTAGAAGCTAAACGAAGCACTCGCAATCGATCGAAATGACTGTTCATTTGACGGATCATATTCCAAGTTCGAATTTTATTACAAATTTCAAACAATATTCGGTGGAACTGCTCATCTAGTTCAAACAGTCGGTGATGAGTTCCCTTTTCCAAACAAAGCTCCTGCATTGTAATGTTACTTTCTAACTGAAAGATTTGGTCAGCGTCATGCCTTAAACAAACCTCTTCAACAATGGCCTGTTCAATTTTTTGACGTACAAATCGACCCTCCTCAACTAGGGTAAGGTCAATTTTTGATACAATCGTCCCACTTTGCGGAAACACTTCTAATAGGTTTTCTTGTGCAAGCATTAAGAAGGCTTCACGTACTGGCGTTCTACTTACTTCAAGTTGATTTGATACTTCTTTTTCCGAGATTTTCACACCTGGTTCTAACTCCCAATTAATAATTTTCTCTTTAATTGTTTGATAGACATAGTCTCTTGTAGAACCATTAATTCTTTTGGTTTCTGCTGCTGACATTTCTTCACCTCACCTTCTATGCCTAAGAACGGTAATTAAACTAGTATGGTACTTATACTAATAATACAGATTATACCTTCGTTCTATGAAAGATACAAGAGAGAGAACCCTTAAATATCAAATACATGATTGACTGGGTTCTCCCACTTTAAACTCTTAAAAAAACTCTTAAGGACCTTAACTTAATTGCGTGTCTACCATTTCTTTAAATCTATTATTACCTGTAAATAAGTCTGCCTTTTTCATCTTCTACACCAGACTTACGATAGAAATACGTATTGATTTGATCACGCCAATCTTCCGCACTTCGTAACTGTTCGCTCAATCTGTCCTTTACATTACTATATGTTGTAGAATCCACTTTACCTTCCAACTGATTCCATAATTTGATGTAGTTCTTTACCTCTTCTACACCTTCAAAATGTGTATCATAAATGTGCTGAATCACTGTTTTCCCTGATTGCAATCGATGTGTATATGGAACATGATGGAAGAATAAAAGCAATTCATCAGGACATGTTTCTACATTTTCAAACATCTCTGTGTTCGGTGAGAAGTATTGACCAGTATAACCAGTACCATCTTTTAATGTTCGATCTACACCAATACCATCACGATCCGCAAAATGATATGTTCCCCACGGAGAATATTCATATCCATCTACATTTGGACCATAGTGATGGCTTGGGTTTACCATAAAGCCAATACCAAGTGGAGCTGTATATTTTTCATAAGTTAACCATGAGCCCATCAATATGCTATGAATATTTTTATTTACTATTTCATCGTTTCCAAACGTCAATTCAATCCACTCTTTAGAAATTTCTTCTGATGATAATTCAGGATTCCAAATGAGACGTCCATATCCATATAGGTTGGCTTGTGCTAAAGCATGTCCTGTCCAATTAAAATCATCACCAATATTCGAAACGGCTGCTACACCTGCATATTCCCTACCAAACAGTGAACCATCCACAATTGATTTTACTTTTGAATTTTCACCTTTTGCATACGTATCAAAATCGAAAACTTCTTTCCATTGTGGAACTAGGTAACAAACATGCTTTTGTTGACCTGTATACTCTTGCGTGATTTGAAGCTCCATTAAAATATTGGTCTTTTCTAAAGCACCTAATAATGGTGAAACTGGTTCTCTTGTTTGGAAATCGATTGGTCCATTTTTAATCTGAAGAATAACATTATCTAAAAACTTACCATCTAATGGCTTAAAGTGATCATATGCCGCTCTAGCTCTGTCTGTACTACGATCTCTCCAGTCTTGTAAGCAATTGTAAACAAAGCATCTCCAAATCACGACTCCACCAAACGGTTGTAATGCTTCTCCTAAAACATTTGCACCATCAGCGTGATTTCTTCCATACGTAAAAGGTCCAGGTCGGTGTTCCGAATCCGCTTTCACAACAAACCCACCAAAGTCAGGGATATACTGATATATTTCAGCTGCTTTTATTTTCCACCATTCTTTAACTTGAGGGTCTAAAGGATCTGCTGTTTCTAATCCACCTAACTGCATAGGGCTTGAATAATTGATACTTAAGAATAACGAAATTCCATATCTTCTAAAAATCTCAGCAATCTGAGCTACTTCAGGTAAGAGACTTTTATCAATTAAATTGGTTTCTAATTTATGAACATTCACATTATTAATAGAGATAGCATTGATTCCTACTGAAGCTAGTAATCTCGCATAGCTCACAATCCTACTTTTGTCTTCAACAATTTTCTTATCGACGAAGAAAATGGATTTACCTGCATACCCTCTCTCAACACTTCCCATAAAATTTGAAGCATCCATATTATCCCACTGGTTAATCATCCGGAATTTATTTTTTGGATTTTCAGTGATATCTAAGCTTCCTAGCTCCGCTCCACCTTGGATTAATCGGAAAAAGTGATACATACCATATAAAAGGCCCTTGTCTTCGAGGGCAACAATATAGATGGTTTGATCAATTGTTTTGATTGTATATCCTTCTGATTTCAGCTCACTTGTTAAGGAGCCGCTTACATTGTTGCAATCTTCTAAAGTACCGAAAACCACATCCGCTTCCTGACTAACCTCTCCATTAATAACAATATCCTGGTTAAAAGCTTCAAAGAAATTTGATGTCAACTCACTTTTAATTGTCTCAATAATTGGTGAATCTCCTAATACCACAACATTCTTAATGGTACTCACAGTATTTTGTTGATTTACCATCTCAGCTTTCGGCAACCAACATACATCAGCAACTTGTTTAGACTTGTTAAAATTACTCATCAAATCTTCCTCCTTATCTACTATCATGACCGTTTGTGTCAAAATATGAAAATATCTTAGGGAATCTACAGAAACTAGAGTTACGGTTACAAACAGGAGAATGTACCTCCGCCATCGAATCTGTAATCCCTTTCATTTTCAGAAAAAATAAAATATGATTTACTAAATCTAGTAAAAGATAATCCACCATTTAACTTACAAACAGCATACTAGTATGGTAGTTATACTTATTGTAGCGTATTCCTTTCTATTATTCAATAAATTTCTCTGTTACACCTAACGATGAATTAGAAAATAACATTAAGAGGATGTTATATAACTATATACAGTTTGTGAAGAAATTCCTTTTTTGGTTGTATAACTATATCTTTACGAAATAGCAGAATGTGAATATAATAAGTCATCAAAGAAGTTTCTCATCTACTAAAAGGTAAAAAAAGCTGTTCTACAAAGTGCGAAGTGTATCCTCGTTCTGTTATTAGTAGAAAATTGATGATATTTTTGGTTCAAAAAGTGAAATAGCAGAGGACTCAAAGCCTGGTCAAAACAAGGGTTTTATAGCAAATAACGGAATGAGAATCCATCGAATCAATAAAGCGGATCCCCCGTTCGTTTTAAAAGGAGAAAGAAAAGGCTTCATATTTAAAAATATCACTGAGAACACACTTTTGTGTTTCAGCTGCCTTCGCCTTATAACAGAATCAGTTAAAATGATAAGGGTTTCCTATTTTTTCTCTTATAGTAGTCTGAAAGTATTTTATGATAAAATGTGTGTAGAAAAGGAAGCGCTTAATGATTTTTATATTTGAAGAAATATGTAACTAATTATACAGAAATATAGCTATTAAATAAGGAATGGAGAGTTAAATGCTATGGATATTCAAGAAGCTTATAAGATATTCGGCCTTACAGAGAATTCAACAGATGAGGAAATTGAAAAACAATACTTGAAGTGGATTAGAAGAAGTAAAGCTAGTCAACTAGATTCAACAGAAACTCAATCGGTTGACATAGAAATAATTAATACTGCCTATAACACGATTAAAACGTATAGACTATACGGTACCGAAAATCCAAAGGAAGCTACTACTACTCGTGATAAAATACAACACTTTTTCCATTATTATAAGCTCCACACTATTGGGGTAATCGCATTAATTCTAATTGTAATCGCAATCGTGCAAGGTGTTATTAATAATTATCAAGAAAAAAAGGAATTAGCTAGTCTGCCAGATGAAAATGTCAGTATTATGTTCTTTGGTTCCTATCTTAATACTGGGTTGAGCTCTACAGAAGAACTTGATAAACAATTAGCTGATAATGTTTTAGCACTATTTCCGGATTGGGAACGAGTTACTACAATAATAAATTACAACCCACGAGAAGTAAGAGATGGAAGTGATATTGGGCTACAACAAAAAAGCGCACTTTTACTAGCGACTGAAAAACCTGATGTTTATATCATGGATCTAGAAATCTTTCAATTACATGTAAAGACTGGGATGTTCCTTCCGATTAACCAATCTAGTCTAACCGCTGATGGTGAGTCTAGTAAGGACAGGCTACATTATGCGAAATCAGAAGAAGATACCGAGGAGCATTTGTATGGAGTTGAAATAACTGATGAGTCCCTATTTAATGGTGTAATGGTTGATAATGAAGTTAGAAAAATTGCTGCAATTAGAATAGATGCAAAAAATAAACAAAATGCCATAGACCTAATCGAAAAATTGGCAAGTCCTACTGAAAACTAGTTTATTAATAGAGAAAAGGCAATTTGCGTCTTAATGTGTGTGTCCCTCACAGAGTGGTGAAGGACACTTTTTTCTTCAAACCGTTGTTTAACTGTTAATAAGTATAATACCTTCGATACGTACCTACTTTTGCGATAAAGACTTTTGTAAAGAGATCATTTCCTCAGCTAGCGTTTGCATTCTGTTTAAAACATTATTAGATACAATTTCATTATCATCATTAAAATCTTCATTATGAACAAATACACTAGTAGTCGGTACGACTCCCTTTAAAAAAGTAAGAATGGGTCTTAAATGGTATTCAGAAACAAGGAAGTGTTTGTGAGAACCACCAGTTGACACAATCCCTGTTACTTTCGATTTAAATGAATCTGTTGGAAAATGATCAAGTAAATTCTTTAATACACCTGAAATCGAAGCCTGATAAATGGGAGTTCCAAAAAGCAATATATCTGCAGATAGTATTTTATTTACGACTGTTATTGTATCTTCATTGTAATAAAGTAAAGGAGTACCCTTAACAAACTCTACTTCATAATCCTTTAAGTCTACTAATTCAGTTTCTATAGTCGGATCTACCTTTTTTGCCGCACTAAGCACATCAAATACCATTTTTGATGTTTTTGTTCCGATTAATGACCCTGATACCCCAACTAATTTCATTAAAAGCCCTCCTATTTTATTATGTGAAAACTACGCTACATACTCTTTATACCTACATTCTATGAAAAAATAGCCAGTTCAAGTTCAATTTGTTTTCGAATCTTACCAAGACACTCATCGATCGTCTTAGCAAAGACTCGTTTACCATTCACAATGGCATATGGACTTCTGGCACACATCCCACAAAAAGATAAGCATTCATTTTCAATCACGGCAACTTCAGGAAATTCGGCTTCAATTATCTTTTCTATATCAATTTGTGTAATTAAGTTACTGCTACAAATTTCAACAACTACAATTCCCATATATATATATCCTTTCTACATCACTGATGAGAAGTATGAGCGAAAACATTTCTCGGAAGTTTTATATCTTCATATCCATTACTTTTTCTTTCTAAGCCCAATTGACAATTCTCACGTAAGGATTAACCTTATTTTCCTCGCAAAAAAATGTAGTGTATACCGATTTTAGGTATGATTACATTACATCTTTCCCATTATTGCCCTCTTCTATATCATCAGGTGAATCATCAAAATCATATCCATTACCTAATTTCGACTATTCTAAAGGTATTGTCGTCGTCGAGGTGTGGAAGACACTACGAACCATAACTACAGAACACCATAAATAATAAACATAGTAATCCATTTTAGTTGTTATGGCAACTAATTAAATGTAACAAATCTTCTCTTCCTAATAAATATCACCACAATCCTTTGCAAATTAAATAGGAGACCACCCATTAAAGTGATTCTCCTTTAATCCAAATTGGGGATATATGCACACTTTGTAGCTGATTAAATACGTAAGTAAGGTAGTATTGACTATGTAGTATGTATCGTGTACCATTTTCCGCCCTTTTAAAACCAGCGTATCTTTCTAGAGAAAATGGCAAGATATTTTGTTACTTTAACTGAATGGGAGTTTGCTATTTTTTTGCCGATCGAGAGGGCATCGTTTTCAATTTGTTTTCGTTGCAGGTTCCATTGGTTTTCATCTGAAGCATTTAAAAGCAACTCTGTATTGTACCACACATTCGTCCTACAGTGCGCCAAAATAAATGCAAACAGTGATTCATCCTTTCGCCCCATTACAAAGTCTAAGAATCGAATGAATCGGCCATAATGCTGAGATAATTCTTCTTGCACTAAATCAATCAATTCACTTAATACATCATTTATGCGGTCATGGTCCTGACGACGATGTAACATGATTCTGGCATCTGGCCACGCTTGATCCTCAGTAAGAATTCCATACATCACCATTGGTAAATCATTGTTAATATGAGCGTTAATACCTAGAAGTGCATCCTGGAGAACCAATCCTTTCTTTTGTGTGGCCAAGCGAAAGGCATGCTCCCATGCAGGGGGACAAGGCAATCCTAATTCATACGCTTCAATGGCTTGAAAGTAATAATGGGCAAAACTTACGAGAACGCGCTCCATCCAATCTGGGTCTGAGAAAAAACCAGATGAGAGGCGTTTTTTCATTTCTTTTGTCATTAAAAGATAGACATGATGAAATACAACTCGATGATCTCCAGTTTTTTTTAGATCATGAAGTTTCTCTGTCATCGCATCTATAACCTCATTTATCGTCTTAGCTTGCATTTGATCAGCTAGTCTACTTGTCAACCACATCACCCCTCTAGGTAAAACCGTGCAGTTAGAAATATCCCTTTCTCCCATTTTATGCTACCGCTTTTTACCTATGACTCTAGCAATATAGAAAATATTAATGGTAAGACTTCCGATTTTCCCCTTAAAATACTCCAAGACCTCCAAGAGTATTTCCTCAATTAGAAAAAGAGACCACCAGTCGGTGACCTCCTATTTTATTCTTATCTTAGAAACATCCTGGATAAATTCCACATTTGCCTCTACATTCCTTTGGTTATACCTTCTTTTAATGGATTCTAATATCCATTGCGGAACGGCATTGCCTTCGATTAAAGGATAAAATGTATGATACGCTCTTTTCAAATGCTCCCAGCGATAATCATTTCCTGGCTGCAAATACTCTGATACATCAATAATCTTGGCTCTTCCATTCTGTAGTAATACATTTTTTAAATGAATATCACGTGGATTAAGATTCCGATTTCGTGCATAACTACGTGCATCCTCTACATCCTGAATGACTTGAGGAGATATAGGAATTCCTTGAAGTAGGCAGTCATACAATGTAATGCCAGATTCATAACTTAGCACTAAATATCTTTCCCTAGCCGTAATACATTTTGAAAAAAACGAAGATCCACTTAATTCTTGATAGACTTTTGCTTCTGTCTGTATTTTGTCTCTTTTATCTTCGGCATATAATTTAAGAGCGTAGCTTGGGGTATGCACATATTGAAAGACAGCAGCGTCTGTACCAACCCCAATACATTTCAACTCATCTGAATTCCCGTGTATAGAGACGGGCTTGTTATCAGTGTTAGATAAAACTTCAATCTGGGACAACATCTCATCTACAAGTAACCAGTCTCTTATCATAGTTGACTCCGTCCTTTTCTTTTCTATATTCTACATTTTACATTATTGAAAGGTAACAGCTTGCTGCCCCATTTGGTTCCAAGCAGCTTCAAAACTGCTCCTTGATACAGATGTGTATGGTTCCTCTGCTAAATAAACTGAATCTTCGTCATAGCCTACTACCACTACACTATGTTCTCTGTAAGTAATTTCAACTTCTCCAGATTGCGTATTCCAGTTTTCAAATTCACTATCCGGAAGCAAAGTAAAACGTGAATTGACGATTACCCACACTGGGGACCCGCTTCCTACCATCCCATATATGGAATCCATACTATTCCCTGTTAAATCAATGATTCTGCCAGGCAAATAAGTCTCAGCTAAGTCAGCGATAGGCCTATGATAAACTCCATAGCCGGAATTTTCAAAAGTGTAAATATCACCTACAAATCCGTCATTAGGATTACCATATAACCCATTTTGGTCACGGAATGGAACAGTGTAAATCTCCTCGGCAAGTGTCATCTTATCTACCGAAACTCCTGCATACTGTAGTATCATTGCTAGACTTGTTACTTCGCATCCTCGAGCTAACTCAGGCATTTGTTGTATATGTGGAACACCCTCGATTATTATTTTTTGATTCTGGACTTGTGTTTCCTCTTGAACAGTAGTTTCATCACGTATACTTGAGTCTTCAACCGACTTAATAGAATGAGATTGTTCTGTATTCGTAGTAGACTCCGATCCTCCACTTTGTTCTTGTGTATATGTGAGACGATCTATTTTTTGTACTCCTAAATAAGCAATTGTTATTATTAGCCCTATAAACAATGTGGTGGCTGGAACGTTAATTTTCATTCTTAGTCCTCCTTTTTTAAATCAGCTGATAAAAATCTTATAGGTTACTTGTTTCAACACCGGCAATGATCATTCCTTCAAAAAAGGAGTGCTATGAATGATATTATTAGGGACAAAGCGTAAAGATCCCTTAAATTTATAAAAGTGATTAAAAAAAGTAGATTAACAGTGTAAAAACGAATTAGATATGGGTGGGGACTTTAAGAGTGATTCTATCAAAATACCTTCATTTTTTTGTCTGCACCTTTCCACTTTTACGGTTCATTCACAAAAAGATACACCTAGTTAATCATATACCTAGGTGCAGACTTATCCTTCATATATATTAGCTAATCCAACTATGATATCACTAAAATAGGAATTTTAATCAAAAACGTACTCCCTTTACCTACTTCACTCACAACTTGAATGATTCCCTAGTGACTCTCGACAATCCACTTCGCAATTGAAAGACCAAGTCCATGTCCTCCCTCATTGCGCGTTCTTGCTTTATTAGCACGATAAAAACGTTCAAAGACTCGTTCATAATCTTCTGATTTAATTCCTATCCCACACTATCTTCCACAGTGATAAGTAACTCTTTTCCCATAACATCTAAAGAAAGCTCGGCTATCCCTCCATTCGGAGTGTATTTAATCGCGTTATCCAATAAAAATATAAAGTAGCTGTGTTAACCTTTGCATATCTCCGTTTACAATCAACGATTTTGGCGCATCCAAGGTAAGTATTATCCCGCAAGTTCCACCAATTTTGTGCAATTAGTGGAACCAGGGACCTCTTAACCCCTGCAGAAACAGTTTTTTCCCCTTTAACGAAATAAGGATCCGTCCCACTGATTTGGTGGATTCTCATTCGCTTCCTTCATAATGATCTAATATCACTATCCTGCTTCAGAAGAAGACATTGGTTCTAATAGAATGTTAGTGCGAAGACATCATTTCCATTTCCTTGCGTGCTTCCTCAAGGAATGGTAACGACTGTACAACATTGACATTGATGTTTAATTTTTTCGTTACTGGTTTAATACAATGTGCAATTTCTTCTTTCACCCAAATCAGTTCTGGAATACTTCCTATTCGCCTAATAAATTCAAGAAAAAATTTCTGTAATTCTTCATTTTTATTTGTTATTTTCAGCATATCATTAAACACGATCAGCCCATTTATCCTTTCAACACTAAGCAAGAGGCTAGGATAATAAGGTCGTTCGTTTGGATGATCCTGTATCGGCGATAAAATATAATCACAATCAAACTCGAAAGTAATAGTAGATTTTTTTAATGATTTTCTTAGTTCCTGAAGCTCGAGTTCATTTACCAATAACGGAACATCATCATTCACAGCTTTCAAGCTTTCTTGCTCCACATATTGGGCATTTGTCCACTCATCCGATTTTTCATCATATTCCCTGACCAATTCCCAACCTTCAAGTTTCTTAATCACGTTGGAATCATTCTTCGCTATCCTACTTACATGAATTACCTGCTCAATTACTAATGTAAAAAGACGAATTTCCTCACCATCTAGGAACCATGGATAAAACCCTGGTTTAAAGCTTCTAAACTGTGGCCATTGCTGCTTTCCTCGATATGTTCTACCATTTTCAATTAATATTTGATAATCCTCATCACTTAATTCATCTCTATTAGAGCAACTCAAAAGAAAACTTCTTTGTTTCAAAAAATATTTTTCATCAATTTCCCGCAAAGTCTGTAATCCTCTTAGATAACGGTGTCCCTCCTCGCCAATAAAGGCTGCGGACCATATTCGATTCCACCTCCACCCATGATTGAACAGTACACATATTGTCCAGTCATAGAGTCCTTTACGACAATTATCTGATCATCATCAATCCATTTCCAGGGTTGTAATGTTTTGTATTCACCAGCAACCTCTAACAACTTAGACCATTCTTGGTGGAGTGATACTCCATCATTTTCACCTAAAGAGTCCGGAGATGACTGCAACTCACTAAAAAAATCAAATAGTAATTCATTGATCTCTTCTACGGCAATCTTTGAATCGATTGCCTCTGTCTGAATACCTGTCTCTAAAAAGTCAAATCTACTATCCTCGTTTGGTGCTGCACGCATCGCCTTTGTACAGCGAGGGTAAAAGGTACTTAGTTCCTCTGAAACTATTTTCTCAAGAATAATCTCATGTTCCCAATTATCACCAAAGTCATACACATACCACACTTTGTCTTTCTCTTTTTTAAAAACATCCCTTAATAAAACTTTATCTTCATCATAATCAGAGCTACTTGAAAAAAAATCTTCTTCTGGATCATGTGGCCCGATTGTAACGTAATCATCAATCTGAACAGAATTCGTTTTTCGAATCTGAAATCCGTGAAGATGGCTATTTGTCCATTCAAAAGAAAGTTGAATCGCCACATGAAGGTTATAAAACGTCATAGAATCGATTACTTCTAGTCTCCTCCATATTGGTGGTTTTGAATCCCTTAAAGAAACTTTTAATTGTAATATCATCGTATCAACACCTTCGCATTATTAGTAAGGTTCTTTCCTTATGTCAAAATCAACTATGGCTAGGTCTCCATCAAGCACAAGTAAGATTTCCTTATTATTCTAGTATTAACAGAATACAAGTATCATAAACCCTTTTTCACTTATTCTACCGAATGATTTCCTATATGATAATCTAGACGTCTAACCATTTACCACATACACAAGTAATACTGTAAGTTTAACCGGTTTCTCAACACATGATATCCCTACTATCTAATATGGACGAATGTCCTGAAGATGGTACAATAAAAGTCAGAAACTTTTACTGGAGGAAATATGCTTTCATATCTTTTATTTATCATCTATTATGATTTTTTTCTACGACTAAAAAAATAGTTTATTCCAAAGAGACCGTAATCGCCCCTTTTTCCTTTTAAAATAAAAACAAAAAAATCCTAAATAGGAAGAGGAGTAATGATGGAATACAAAAACATTAAGAAGTATACAATAGAAGACTTTTTAGATACAGAGACAATAACGAATCATATTTTGTCGGATGATGACCTTTATGCCCTATATTCTAGTAATAAATCAGGAAACTTTAATGCCTACATTCGGAATCTAGAGGATGGAGAAGAAAAACAACTAACCTTTTTCAGCTTCAGGACGTTATTTCTATATCGGGATTAACGAAAATGCCAAAACACGCGTAAAACTGATGGACTCATTCGCCCAGAAATGGATTGACTTACCAGAATTCTCGGATGCTCAAATGACGAATGTCAAATTATCAAAATCGGAAAAGTCGTTGAGCTTTTTATTGAACAGTTCTACTTCCCCCAATCATCTTTGTGTGTTAAATCTATTTAACACTGAATATACGAAAGTAATTGATACATTAAATCCTGCAATGCATCCAGATGACTTAGTAGAAGCCGAAGTAGTTCGCTATCCTTCTTTTGACGGGTTACAAATACCTGCTGTTTTATATAAACCGAAAAATATGAAAAAGGGCGAAAAAATACCTGCAATCGTTTGGGTCCATGGTGGTCCTGGTGGGCAATCGAGAATTGATTATCATGCACAGTTTCAATTTTTGGCACATCACGGCTATGCCATTCTTTCTGTTAATAACCGTGGTAGTTCAGGTTATGGGAAGACGTTCCTTAAAGCGGCTGATGGTCGTCACGGAGACTTAGATTTGAAAGACTGTATTGAAGCCAAAAAATTTCTTGTCTCAACTGGATATATTGATCAAAATGAAATTAGTATTATGGGACATAGCTATGGTGGTACCACGGTTGGATTTAAATCGTAACATATAGTATAATTTAGTATAAAATAAAGTATAAAGTATCACATTTATTCGAGGTGCAAAGATGCCTATATTGTTTACTCAAAAACAAGCTTTGGAATACTTAAATATATCGAGAATGACACTTTTGCGATGGGAAGAAAAGAAGCTGATTGAACCTATC
>Ga0182742_1000651_pt1 | contig 51644 bp, 42 predicted proteins | sample eDN5th37CBELigMG_FD_128880 | JGI IMG/M metagenome (GOLD analysis project Ga0182742, IMG submission 128880) | Enriched Miracle-Growth compost microbial communities from Emeryville, California, USA - eDNA 5th pass 37_C BE-Lig MG (version 2)... ...
CCACGCCGCGCCGATCCGCAACGAGTCGGGGGCGATCACCGCGGCGGTGGCCGCCTTCCAGGACATCACGCCCCAGCAGCAGGCGCGGGAGATCGCCGAGCGGCAGGCGATCTTCCGCGAGCAGTTCATCGGCATCCTCGGCCACGACCTTCGCAACCCGCTGGCAGCGGTGATCGGCAGCGCCGCCCTCCTCCTCCGGCAGGGCCTGCCGGAGAAGCACGCGCGCCTGGTGGGGCGGATCCTCTCCTCCGCGGAGCGGATGGAGCGGATGATCGCCGACCTCCTCGACCTCACCCGCAGCCGGCTCGGTGGCGGGATCCCCATCGAGCGGCGCTCCGTCGATCTGCGCGGCGTCTGCCACCGCGTCCTCGACGAGATGGAGGCGACGCACCCGGAGGTGGAGTTCCGGCTGATCGTCACAGGCAACACCTGGGGCGACTTCGATCCCGATCGGATCGCCCAGGTCCTTTCCAACCTGGTGGGCAACGCCATCTCCTACGGGACGCCCGGCGGCCCGGTGTCGATCTGCCTCCGCGAGGCGGAGGATCCGCGCACCCTCCTCCTCTCCGTCCACAACGAGGGGCCGCCCATCCCCGAGGAGATCCGCCCGAGCCTCTTCGACCCCTTCCGGCGCGGCGCGCATCGGGAGCGGAGCACCTCCCGCGGCCTGGGGCTCGGCCTCTACATCGCCAACCAGATCGCGCTGGCCCACGGCGGATCGATCGAGGTCGAATCGACCGCGGAGGGAGGGACCACCTTCACCGTGCGCCTGCCCCGCCGCGCTGCCGATTTGTAGGGGCCGGATCGTACGTGGTATCGCTGGTCGCTCCCACACCGAGCGCGGGAAGGAAGCACGGCTCCGACCCGTTGGGAGTCGACGTGAAGACCCACCGCCTGCCCGTCCTCCTCGCCGCCCTCCTCGCCGCCACGCCGGCGCTCGCCGCACCGGCGGCCGCGCCGAAGGCCCGTGCGCCGCGGAACGAGATGCACGAGCTCCTCGTCCGGCAGTGCCGGACCCACGCCGCCGATCCGAAGAACCCCTGGGCCCTCGCCCACGGCGTCACCGGCCTCGGCGCCGACTTCCGGGCGCGGGACGGCAGGCGGGCGACCCAGGCGATGGTCGCCGACTTCCTGCAGAAGGCGAACGATCCGCGGGTGGGACCGTACGGCTTCCCGGCCCGGACCGCCGACGGCACGCCGGCCGATGCCCACCCCAACCTGCTGGTCAAGACGCTGGTCCAGGCGGGGCTGCAGCAGGGGACCACCTGGAACACCGCTGCCGGCAAGGTGAGCCTCGCCCAGCTCGTCGAGAGCGCCAGGCGCGGCTTCCACCACGTCCCCTCCAACGACCACTACTGGGAGCAGGTGGGCTGGACCCTCGATCTCCTCGCGAGCACCCTCAAGCCCGGCGAGGGCGCCGTCTTCCAGAACGGCACCGGCGACACCATCGACTTCAACCAGGTGATGGACGACGCGCTCGCCTACCTGGAGCGGGCCAACGCCGCCCTCGCCGCGGGAATGGACGCGGGCAGCCCCTCCGTCCCGAAGAACCGGCAGGGGATCTACAGCCACCCGTGCGGCGGCCTCCACCTCGTGCAGGCGCTGGGGAGCTGGGCGCGCCACCCCGAGGTGCGCGCCCGCTGGGGCAAGCGCTGGGAGCGGCAGATCGAGGTGCTCTTCTACCGCGTGCGCTCCGAGCGGCCGCAGTACGAGGCGGCGCTCCAGGCGCGCCCCGATCACCGGATCGCCGTGCTCACGCAGATGGTCAAGTTCTACGGCCACTTCCTCGAGACCACCGGCAGGCTCAAGGCGGAGGCGGGCTTCACCCCGTCGCCGGAGCAGCTCCGCGACATCTACACCGCGCGCGGACAGCTCGCCCTCGCCGTGCGGCAGCTCGATTCCCTGGGCGCCTTCCAGCAGATGGATCGCCTGCGCGAGACGCAGCGCCAGGTGTGGCTCGACCTGATCGGCGACTCGTGCCACGCGGTCAACGGCTGGAACCACTGGCCCTGACCGCGACCGGGCGGCCCCCTTTCACCGGCGCGGCGCAACCCCCATCTTGAACCGGGATGCGTGCGCTGATCGTCGTGGACATCCAGAACGACTTCCTCCCCGGCGGCGCCCTCGCCGTGCCGGGAGGCGACGAGATCGTTCCCCTCATCAACGGGCTGATCCGCTGCTTCCCCCTCGTGGTGGCGACCAGGGACTGGCACCCGCCGGACCACGGGAGCTTCGCCAGCAACCACCCGGGCCGGAAGGTGGGCGAGACGATCCTCCTCGACGGGCTCGAGCAGGTGCTCTGGCCCCCCCACTGCGTGCAGGGCACCCGGGGCGCGGCGTTCTCGCCGGAGCTCGACACCTCCCGCTTCGCCGCGGTCTTCAAGAAGGGCGTCGATCCGCGCGTGGACAGCTACAGCGCCTTCTTCGACAACGCCCACCGCCGCTCCACCGGGCTCGCCGAATACCTGGAGGAGCGCGGGATCCGGAAGGTGGCGATCTGCGGCCTGGCCACCGACTACTGCGTCCTCTACTCGGTGCGCGACGCCCGCAGGCTCGGGCTCGACACCTGGGTGATCCGCGACGCCTGCCGGGGGATCGATCTCCAGCCCGGCGACAGCGAGCGTGCCTTCGCCGAGATGGAGGAGCGCGGCGCCCGGCTGGTGGAGAGCAGCGAAATCCTCGGGGCGGAGGCCCATCCTTGAGCCACGCGCTCTTCACCGACCTCTACGAGCTCACCATGGCCGAGGCCTACCTGGCCGCGGGCTGCACCGGCAGGGCCACCTTCGAGCTCTACTTCCGCCACCTGCCGCCGCGGCGCGGCTACGCGATCGCCTGCGGCCTCGACGACGCGCTCACCTGGCTGGAGGGGCTGCGCTTCGCGCCCGAGGATCTCGACTACCTGCGCGGCCTGGGGATCTTCGGCGACCGCCTCTTCGCCGAGCTGGAGCGCCTCCGCTTCACCGGCGACGTCTGGGCGGTGCCGGAGGGGACGCTGATCTTCGGCAACGAGCCGATCCTCCGGGTGGAGGCGCCGATCGTCGAGGCGCAGCTCGCGGAGACCTGGCTCCTCAACCAGATCCACGTGCAGACGGTGATCGCCACCAAGGCGGCGCGGGTGGTGGAGGCGGCGCGCGGCCGCACGGTGGTGGAGTTCGGCGCGCGCCGCGCCCACGGACACGACGCGGCGATGAAGGTGGCGCGGGCCACGTGGCTCGCGGGCTTCGCCGGCACCTCGCTGGTGGAGGCGGGACAGCGGTGGGGCATCCCCGTCTACGGCACCATGGCCCACAGCTTCGTCCAGGCCTTCGGCGACGAGCGCCGCGCGTTCGAGCGCTTCGCCACCGTCCACCCGGGCTCCACCCTCCTCGTCGACACCTGGGACACGAGGGAGGGCGTCCGCCTGGTGGCGGAGCTGGCCACGCGCGCGAAGGATCCGCTGCGGGTGGGCGCGATCCGGATCGACTCCGGCGACCTCGGCGCCGAGGCGCGGGAGGCGCGGCGGATCCTCGACGAGGCGGGCCTGACCGGGGTGCGGATCATCGCCTCGTCCGACCTCGACGAGTGGCGGGTGGCGGAGCTGGTGGAGAGCGGCGCGCCGATCGACGGCTTCGGCGTGGGCACGCGCCTGGTGGTCTCGGAGGACGCCCCCAGCCTCGGGGTGGTCTACAAGCTGGTGGCCTACGAGGGCGAGGGGCGGATCAAGCTCTCGCCCACCAAGGTGCTCTACCCGGGGCCCAAGCAGATCTTCCGCCAGGCGGAGGGCGGCGTCCTCGCCGGCGACGTGGTGGGGCGCGCCGACGAGGAGCTCCCCGGCGCCAGGCTCCTCGTCCCGGTGATGCGGCAGGGCAGGCGGCTCGATCCGCCCGAGCCCCTGGAGGCGATCCGCGCCCGGATCCGCGCGGGGCTCGACGCCCTGCCCACCCGCCTGCGGGCACTCGATCCGGGCGGTCCCCCCTACCCGGTGCGCCACAGCGAGGCGCTCCGCGCGGACCTCGAGGCGGCCCGCGCCGCGCTGGAGCCGGCGCACGCCGCGTCCTGATTGGCTCGCCTGGAGGAGATCCGACGTCACGCTCGAACGGGGCGTGCCGCCGGCGCCGCCGCCGGCCGCTGCACGTGCCAAGCTCTCGGAGGGAGGCTGTGAGGACGTGGAGCGCGGTCCGTCCGCCACGAACGAGCGATCCGCGAGCCTCCTGCCCGGCAGCCGGCGGCAGAGCCTGCGGCTCCGGGTGGCGCTGCTCGTCCTCCTCGTGCTCCTCCCCGCCCTGGCGCTCCTCCTCTACATGGGGAACGAGCTGCGGGAGACGCGCAGCGCCGAGGTGGAGCGAAACGCCCTCCGCCTCGCCCGCATCGCGGCGGTGGAGGAGGACCGGCTGATCGAGGGGGCGCGGCAGCTCCTCATCGCCCTCGCCCAGCTCCCCGAGGTGCGGGAGGCGCAGCCCGGCTGCGACGCCGTGCTCGCCAACCTCCTCACCCGGCTCCCCCAGTACACCAACATCGGCGCCGCCCGGCCCGACGGCGAGGTCTATTGCAGCGGCCTGAACCGCGGCCCCGCCAACATCTCCGATCTCGGGTTCTTCGCCGAGGCGGTGCGGGAGAAGCGCTTCGCCACCAGCTCCTACGTGCCGGGGCACTACTCCGGCAAGCCGTCCATCAACCTCGCCAACCCGATCCTCGACGAGCGCGGCGAGGTGGAGGCGGTGATGCTCGCCTCTCTCGATCTGGCGTGGGTGCGGGAGCTGGCGGAGGCGATCCGCCTCCCCGAAACCGCAACGCTCCTCCTCCTCGGGCCGGACGGGATCCTCCTCGCCTCCTTGCCCGACGTGGATCTGGTCGTCGGCGAGCGGCTCCCCAACCCCTTGCTCCTCGAAGCGATCCACGGGAGCCGCGCGGGGACGCTGCGCACCCGCCAGCTCGGCGGCGTCGATCGCATCTACGGCTACACGGGGCTGCGCGCCGGCGAGCAGCCGCTGGGGCTGGCGGTGGTGGTGGGGATCGGCGCCGAGGACGCCTTCGAGCCGGTGGACAGGGTCACCGTGCAGAGCCTCCTCATCCTCGCGGTGCTGGGGCTGACCAGCCTGGGCGCCGCGTGGTGGGGCGGGCAGATCCTCGTCCTCCAGCCCCTGCGCGCCATGGCCGCCACCGCCGAGCGGCTGCGCCGGGGCGATCTCTCCGCCCGCACCGGCCTGCCCCACGGCGGTGGCGAGCTGGGCGCCCTGGCCCGCTCCCTCGACGAGATGGCCACCTCGCTGGAGGACGCCACCGCCGATCTGCGCGCCCGCGCCAACGAGCTCTCCGCCATCGCCGCCAGCGCATCGGCGGCGGTGCGGGAGGTGGAGCTCGACAAGGTGGCGGAGGTGATGGTGCGGGAGATCCTCTCCTCCCTCGACGCGGACGCGAGCGGCGTCTGGGTGCTCGACGGGGACCGGCTCCGCCTCGTCGCCCAGCGTGGCTTCCCGGAGCGGTCGCTCGACACGATCGCCACCATCCCCCTCGACGCGCCCCTCCCCACCGCCGAGGCGGCGCGGACCCGCCGCGTGGTGGTGGCGGTCAACAGACCCGGCAGCGAGGATGGCGCGCTCCGCACCCTCTCCGAGCTGATCGGCTTCAACGCCGGGGTGGCCGTGCCCCTGCTCTTCCGGGGTAAGCTCTCGGGCGTCCTCGCGGTGGTGCGCTGCAACACGGAGCCCTTCGACGCGGAGCAGGTCCGCATCGCCAGCGCGCTGGGCGATCGCTTCGCCGCCGCGGTGGAGAACGCCCGGCTGGTCCGCCACCTCCGCGACGCCCTCTGGCTCCGGGAGGCCTTCCTCGCCGCCGCCGCCCACGAGCTGCGTACGCCCGCCACCTCCCTCAAGAGCTTCGCCCAGCTCCTGATCCGCAGGCAGGGGGAGCGGAGCGAGCGGGAGCGCCGCACCCTGGAGCAGATCGCCAGCCTCGCGGAGCGGACCGCGCACCTCGCCCGGGAGCTGGAGGAGGCCAACGCCCTGAGCCGCGGCCTCGAGCTGCACCACTCCCGCGTCTCGCTGGCGGACCTGGTGGGCAAGGTGATCGATCAGGTGCACCAGCGGGCCGAGCACCACCGGATCCTCCTCTGCGCGGGCGAGCCGGTCGAGGTGGAGGTGGACGATGCGCGGCTGGAGATGAGCCTGGAGGCGCTGCTGGAGAACGCCATCCGCTACCAGCCCCGCGGCGGCGCCATCCACGTGACGGTGGGGCGGGAGGACGGACGGGCCACCATCGAGGTGCGCGACTTCGGCGTCGGCATCCCGGCGGCGCGCCTGCCCCACGTCTTCGAGCCGCTCTTCGAGCCGTGGCCGCCGGGTTCTGCCTGGTACACCGGCGTCTTCGGCCTCGGCCTCTTCCTCGCCCGGGCGGTGGCCCGCGCCCACGGCGGCGACCTGGTGGTGCGGAGCCGGGAGGGCGAGGGGAGCCGCTTCCTCCTCACCCTCCCCCTCCACCGGGATCAGCGCGGCAGGTAGGCGCGGAGGAAGGTCCGCACCGCCCGCTCCACGTGGGCGGCGATCGCCGCGTCGTCCACCCGATCGATCCTGCCGAGCAGGAGCGCCTGCTGCAAATCGTGGACGCAGAGCGACGCGAAGTCGATCGCCGCATCCATCGGGTCGTGCACCTCCAGCAGCCCCAGCTCGCCCGCGCGCGCGAAGTAGCGCGCCATCCGCGCCCGCCCCACCGCCTGGCCGCACTCGTGGAGCCGCTGCCCCAGCTCCGGGAAGCGATCCGCCTCGGCGACCGCCGTGCGGTGGCGCATCACCTGGCCCGGGGCGGCGATCAGGCCGAGGAGGCAGGTGCCGATGGTGCGGAGATCGCCCTCGATGTCGCCGGTGGGCGTCTCCAGGACCGCGTGGAATTTCTGGCGCAGCCCCTCGGTTTCGGCGCCGAAGCTGGCGAGGAACAGGGCTTCCTTGTCGCGGAAGTGGTTGTAGACCGTGGCCTTCGAGACCCCGGCCCGGGCCGCGATCGCATCGACGCTGGCCCGCTCGTACCCCAGCTCGAGAAAGAGGGCGCGCGCGCCCGCCAGGATCTGCTCCCGCTTGGGGCTCGCCTCCGGTCTGCTCTCCCTGGTCATTCCGCCTCCGCGCCCGGGTCCCGTGTGAAGAACGATGAACTAAACCGTCCAGTCTTGACGGGTCAAGTCACCCTCGGTTACCTCTGCAACCGATTTTCCGGACGCAGTTCGGCGGGAGACCAGGTGAGAGAAGAGCAGCAGTCGTCGAAGGCCGGGATCGCCAACGCCCGCCGGGGTCACCCCGTTCCTCGCTTCGTCGGGGCGGGGCTCCTCGCGCTGGGCCTCCTCGCGGGTTGCAGCGGACAGGCGGCACCGCAGGCCGCCCAGGGCCCCGTCGAGGTGGGGGTGATCACCGTCAGCACCGAGCCGGTCACCCTCCTCCAGGAGCTCCCCGGTCGCACCGCCCCCTACCGCGTGGCGGAGGTGCGGGCCCGGGTGGACGGCATCGTCCTCGAGCGCCTCTTCGAGGAGGGAAGCGACGTGAAGGAGGGGCAGGTCCTCTACCGGATCGATCCCCTCCCCTACCAGGCGGCGCTCGACAGCGCGAAGGCGGCGCTCGCCCGGGCGCAGGCCAACCAGCGCTCCAACAAGCTCCTGGCCGATCGCTACGCGGAGCTGCTCGCCGCCAAGGCGGTGAGCCAGCAGGAGTACGACAACGCCTTCGCGGCGATGAAGGCCTCCGAGGCAGACGTCGCCGCGGCCAGGGCGGCGGTGCGCACCGCCGAGATCAACCTGGGCTACACCCGGGTCAAGTCGCCGATCGCCGGCCGCATCGGCCGCGCCGAGGTGACCGAGGGTGCCTACGTCCGCCAGGCGGAGGCGAACCTGATGGCGACGGTGCAGCAGCTCGACCCGATCTACGTCGACCTCACCCGGTCGAGCGCGGAGGTGCTGCGGCTGCAGCGCCAGCTCGAGGCGGGAAACCTCGTCCGCTCGAAGGAGGGCGGCGCGAAGGTGCGCCTCGTCCTCGAGGACGGCACGGTCTACGCGGAGGAGGGGACCCTCCAGTTCTCCGACGTCACCGTCAACCCCACCACCGGCTCGATCACCCTGCGCGCCCTCTTCCCCAATCCGAAGGGCGAGCTCCTCCCCGGCATGTTCGTCCGCGCCCAGCTCGAGGAGGGGACCCGCCCCGAGGCGCTGCTCGTTCCCCAGGTGGCGGTGCGCCGCGACGCGCAGGGGAAGGCGTCGGTGCTGGTGGTCAACGGCGACGGCAAGGTGGAGGCGCGGCCGGTGGAGGCGCCCCGCGCCGTGGGCAACAAGTGGCTGGTCACCGAGGGGCTCAACGCCGGGGATCGGGTGATCGTCGAGGGGCTGCAGAAGGTCCGCCCGGGCAGCCAGGTCACCACCGTCTCCGCCGCCGCGGGCAGCGCGGTCCAGCACGCGGCGCGCTGAAGCGGCGCGCCTGCCGGGAACGCCCTCCGCTCGCGCGCCCCCCGGCGCGCGAGCCCGTTTCCGGGCGAGTGACGAACGCAGCAGCAACGAGCCGCATCGGGAGTATCCGTGGCCAGATTCTTCATCGATCGCCCCATCTTCGCGTGGGTGATCTCCATCCTGATCATGCTCGCCGGCGGGCTCGCGATCCTGCGCCTCCCCATCGCGCAGTACCCGAAGATCGCGCCCCCCGAGATCGGCATCCGCGCGACCTACCCCGGCGCCGACGCGGAGACCCTCGAGAACACCGTCACCCAGGTGATCGAGCAGCGGCTCAACGGCATCGACGGCCTCCGCTACTTCACCTCGGAGAGCACCAGCGCCGGCACGGTGAGCATCAACCTCACCTTCGAGGACTGGGTCGATCCCGACACCGCCCAGGTGCAGGTGCAGAACAAGGTGGCCGCCGCCGAGCCCCTCCTGCCGGAGGAGGTGAAGCGCCAGGGCCTCAGCATCAACAAGACCTCCCGCGACTTCATCCAGATCTTCACCTTCATCTCCGAAGATGGGAGCATGGCGCGGAACGACATCGCGGACTACATCGCCTCGAACGTGGTCGACCAGATCGCCCGCGTTCCGGGCGTGGGCGAGACGCAGCTCTTCGGCGCCGCCTACGCGATGCGCATCTGGCTCAACCCGGATCTCCTCACCGCCTACGGCCTCACCCCGGGCGACGTGATGAACGCGGTCCGGGAGCAGAACACCCAGGTCTCCGCCGGCCAGCTCGGCGGCGCGCCCTCGGTGGAGGGGACCGCCTTCAACGCCACGGTCACCGCCCAGAGCCGCCTCACCACGCCCGAGCAGTTCCGCGCCATCCTGCTGCGGGTCAACCCGGACGGCTCCCAGATCCGCCTCGGCGACGTGGCCCGGGTGGAGCTGACCGGCGAGAGCTTCGACACCGACTCCTGGTACAACGGGATGCCCTCCGCGTCGCTGGGCGTGAAGCTGGCCACCGGCGCCAACGCCCTCGAGACGGCGGAGGCGGTCCGCGCCCGCCTCGACGAGCTCGCCGACTTCTTCCCGGAAGGCCTCACCTACAAGACGTCGGTCGACACCACGCCCTTCGTGCGCCTGTCGATCCAGAGCGTGGTCCGGACGCTCTTCGAGGCGATCCTCCTCGTCTTCGTGGTGATGTACCTCTTCCTGCAGAACTTCCGCGCCACGCTCATCCCCACGATCGTGACGCCGGTGGTGCTGCTCGGCGTCTTCGGCGTCCTCGCCGCCTTCGGCTTCACCATCAACACCCTCACCATGTTCGGCATGGTGCTGGCGATCGGCCTCCTCGTGGACGACGCCATCGTCGTGGTGGAGAACGTCGAACGCGTGATGGCGGAGGAGGGGCTGTCCCCCCTCGAGGCGACCCGCCGCTCGATGAGCCAGATCACCGGCGCGCTCCTCGGCGTGACCACCGTGCTCGCGGCGGTCTTCGTGCCGATGGCGTTCTTCAGCGGCTCGGTGGGCGTGATCTACCGCCAGTTCTCGATCACGCTGGTCTCGGCGATGGTCCTGTCGCTCTTCATCGCCATGACCCTCACGCCTGCCCTCTGCGCCACCCTGCTCAAGCCCGTGCACCACGGCGAGCGGAAGGGCTTCTTCGGCTGGTTCAACCGGACCTACGACAGGGGCAACGCCATCTACGAGGGGCTGGTGGGCAGGCTCCTCGGCAGGCGCGGCCGCTCGATGCTCGTCTACGTCGGCATCGTGGCGATCATGGGCGTGCTGATGGTCCGGCTGCCCACCGCCTTCCTCCCCGACGAGGACCAGGGCCGCATGATGACCATGGTCTCGCTGCCCACCGGCTCCACCCTGGAGCAGACCAAGGCGGTCCTGGAGAAGGTCTCCGACTACTACCTGACCGAGGAGAAGGACGCGGTGGAGTCGGTGATGACCATCGCCGGCTTCAGCTACGGCGGCCGCGGCCAGAACAACGGCATCGCCTTCATCCAGCTCAAGGAGTGGAACGAGCGCAACCGGCCCGAGCTCAAGGCGCAGGCGGTGGCCCGCCGCGCCTCCGGCGCCTTCTCGAAGATCAAGGAGGCGATGGTCTTCGCCTTCACCCCGCCCGCGGTGAGCGAGCTCGGCACCGCCACCGGCTTCGAGTTCCAGCTCCAGGCCCGCGCCGGCCAGAGCCACGCGGAGGTGATGGCGGCGCGCAACCAGCTCCTCCAGGCGGCCGCCGGCCACCCGGCCCTGGCCAAGGTCCGCCCCGGCGGCCAGGAGGACACCACCCAGTACCGGATCGACATCGATCAGGAGAAGGCATCGGCCCTGGGCCTCTCCCTCTCCACCGTCAACAGCACCCTGGCCACCGCGTGGGGCGGCTCGTACGTCAACGACTTCGTCGATCGCGGCCGCGTCAAGAAGGTCTACGTGCAGGCGGACGCTCCCTTCCGCATGGCGCCGGAGGATCTCGGCCGCTGGTACGTGCGCAACAACCGCGGCGAGATGGTCCCCTTCTCCGCCTTCGCCACCGGCCACTGGACCTACGGCTCGCCGCGCCTCGAGCGCTTCAACGGCCTCTCCTCGGTCCAGATCCAGGGCGAGGCGGCCCAGGGCTACTCCACCGGCGAGGCGATGGCGGCGATCGAGGAGCTGGCGCAGGATCTTCCCCCCGGCTTCGCCATCGAGTGGACCGGGCTCTCCTACGAGGAGCGGCTCTCCGGCTCGCAGGCGCCGGCGCTCTACGCCATCTCCCTGCTGGTGATCTTCCTCTGCCTCGCCGCCCTCTACGAGAGCTGGTCGGTGCCCTTCTCGGTGATGCTGGTGGTGCCGCTCGGCGTGATCGGCGCGCTCATCGCCGCCTTCGTCTTCGGCCTGCGCAACGACGTCTACTTCCAGGTGGGCCTGCTCACCATCATCGGCCTCTCCGCCAAGAACGCCATCCTCATCGTGGAGTTCGCCCGCGACCTGCGCGCCCAGGGAAGGGGGCTGATCGAAGCGACGATCGAGGCGTCGCGCATGCGCCTGCGCCCGATCATCATGACCTCGCTCGCCTTCATCCTCGGCGTGACGCCGCTGGCCATCTCCAACGGCGCGGGCGCGGGCGGCCAGAACGCCATCGGCATCGGCGTGATCGGCGGCATGATCTCCGGCACCTTCCTCGCCGTGCTCTTCGTTCCCGTCTTCTTCGTGGTGATCGTCGGCTTCTTCTCTCGGGAGAAGGAGGAGTCCGCGGAGCAGGGCCAGCTCGCCCCCGCGGTGGATGGAGGGGCCCATGGCTGAGCAGCGCATCCTCGCCGCGGTGCTCGCCGCCTCGCTGGCGGCGGGCTGCACCCTGGCGCCCGAGTACGTCCGTCCCGACGCGCCCGTCGCCGGGACCTACCCCGTCGCCGCGGAGGCGGACGGGACCGCCGCCGCCGACCTCGGCTGGCGCGACGTCTTCTCCGACGAGCGGCTCCAGGCGCTCATCGCGCTGGCGCTGGAGAACAACCGCGACCTGCGGGTGGCGGCGCTCAACGTGGAGCGCGCCCGGGCGCTCTACCGGATCGAGCGCTCGCCCCTCTTTCCCAGCGTGGGCGCCACCGGCAGCGTCACCGTCCAGGAGCTCCCGGCCGCGATCCCCAGCAGCGCCTTCGCCCCCGACGCCCAGTGGTCCGCCAACGTGGGCGTCACCTCCTGGGAGCTCGACTTCTTCGGCCGCATCCGCTCCCTGAGCGAGGCGGCGCTCGAGCAGTTCTTTGCCACCGAGGAGGCGCGGCGCAGCGCCCACCTCGCCCTGGTGGCGGAGGTGGCGACCGCCCACTTCACCGAGCGGGCGCTGGCGGAGCAGCTCGAGCTGGCGCGCAAGACGCTGGAGACGGTGGAGGCCTCCTTCGACCTCACCCGCCGCAGCTTCGAGCTGGGCCGCTCCTCCGAGCTCGACTTCCGCACCGCGGAGAGCCAGGTCCAGACCGCGCGCTACAACTTCGCCTTCTACGAGGAGCGCCTCGGCAAGGCGCGCAACGCGCTGGTCTTCCTCGTCGGCGCGCCGCTCCCCGACGACCTGCCCGCGGCGAAGCCGCTCGTGGAGTCGACGGTGATCGCCGACCTGCCCGCGGGGCTGCCGTCGGATCTCCTCGTGCGGCGGCCCGACATCCTCGCGGCGGAGCACCAGCTCAAGGCGGCCAACGCCTCGATCGGCGCGGCGCGCGCCGCCTTCTTCCCCAGCATCAGCCTCACCGGGGCGGCGGGCTTCAGCAGCACCGACCTGGGCCAGCTCTTCCAGGGCGACAGCTTCACCTGGAACTTCACCCCGCGGATCCACATCCCGATCTTCCAGGGCGGCAGGCTGAGCGCGAGCCTCGACGCGGCGGAGGTGGGCAAGGAGATCGAGATCGCCCGGTACGAGCGGGCGATCCAGGCGGCCTTCCGCGAGGTGGCGGACGGGCTGGTGGCGCGGGAGACGATCAGCCGGCAGCTCGCCGCCCAGCAGGCCCGGGTCGCCGCGGAGCAGCGGCGCTACGAGCTCGCGGAGCTGCGCTACCGCGCCGGCGTGGACAGCTACGTCACCCTGCTCACCGCGCAGCGCGACCTCTACTCCGCCCAGCAGACGCTCATCGACGCCCACGCGGCGCAGCTCACCAACGTGGCCAATCTCTACCGGGCGCTCGGCGGCGGCTGGCGCGAAACCACCGCGCAGGCGGCGGCGCCCGCGGGCGAGCAGGGCTGACGCGATGGCCGACCTGCGGCTGGACGAATTCCTCCCCTACCGCCTCTCGGTCGCCGCCAACGCGGTGAGCCAGGTGATCGCGCGCGCCTACGAGGCGGCGGGGCTCAAGACCAACGAGTGGCGCCTCATGGCAGTGCTCGCCGAGGATGGCGAGCTGAGCCAGCAGGCGATCGTCCGCCGCACCAAGCTGGACAAGGTCTCGGTGAGCCGGGCGGCGCAGGGGCTGGAGAGCCGCGGCCTGGTGCGCCGCGCCCAGGACCCCGCCGACGCCCGCTCGCTCCGCCTCACCCTCACCCCCACGGGGAAGCGCCTCCACGCGAAAGTGGCACCCGCCGCCCTCTCCCTCGCCACGGAGCTGGTGGAGGGGATCGATCCGGAGGAGCTGCGCGCGCTCGAGCGGCTGCTCGTGCGGATCGAGGCGCAGGCAGAGCGCATGCTCGCCCGCCCCTGACCCTTGGCGGGAATGGTTTCATTTGTTACCATCTCCCGCATCCAGCTCAGGGGAGGCAAGATGGCCAGCGATTCCTACATGTCCGGTTTCGGCAACGAGTTCGCCACCGAGGCGGTGGCGGGCGCGCTGCCCGAGGGGCGCAACTCGCCCCAGAAGGTGGCGTACGGTCTCTACGCGGAGCAGCTCTCGGGCACCGCCTTCACCGCGCCGCGGACGCAGAACCGCAGGTCGTGGCTCTACCGGATGCGGCCCTCCGCCAACCACCCGCCCTTCAAGCTGGCCAGGCAGGGCCTGCTCCAGAGCGGCCCCTTCGGCGAGGGCGCGGTGACGCCCAACCGCCTCCGCTGGGATCCGCAGCCGATGCCCACCGAGCCCACCGACTTCGTGGCGGGGCTCGTCACCTTCGCCGGCAACGGCACGCCCGCCCAGGGCGCCGGCCTCTCCATCCACCTGTACGCCGCCAACCGCTCCATGGAGGACGCGGTCTTCATGAACGCGGACGGCGAGCTCCTCGTCGTCCCGCAGCGGGGCCGCCTCGAGATCTTCACCGAGATGGGCCGGCTGCAGGTGGCGCCCCTCGAGATCGCGGTGATCCCCCGCGGCGTGCGCTTCCGGGTGGAGCTGCCCGACGGCGAGGCGGCGGGCTACGTCTGCGAGAACCACGGCGCCCTCTTCCGGCTGCCGGATCTGGGGCCGATCGGCTCCAACGGCCTCGCCAACCCGCGCGACTTCCTCACCCCGGTGGCGGCGTACGAGGACGTGGATCGCCCCACCCGCGTCGTGCAGAAGTTCCAGGGGCGGCTCTGGGAGACGGTGCTCGACCACTCGCCCCTCGACGTGGTGGCGTGGCACGGCAACCTGGCGCCGTACAAGTACGACCTGCGCCGCTTCAACACCATCGGCACGGTGAGCTTCGACCACCCCGATCCGTCGATCTTCACCGTCCTCACCTCGCCCAGCGACACGCCGGGAACCGCCAACTGCGACTTCGTCATCTTCCCGCCGCGGTGGATGGTGGCGGAGAACACCTTCCGGCCGCCCTGGTTCCACCGCAACGTGATGAGCGAGTTCATGGGGCTCATCCACGGCGTCTACGACGCCAAGGAGGGCGGTGGCTTCCAGCCCGGCGGCGCCTCGCTCCACAACTGCATGAGCGCCCACGGCCCCGATCGCCACAGCTACGAGCAGGCGGTCGCCGCGCAGCTCGCTCCCCACAAGATCGACGGGACGATGGCCTTCATGTTCGAGTCCCGCTGGGTCTTCGCCCCCACCGCGTACGCGATGGAGACCCCCACCCTGCAGTCCGAGTACGACGCCTGCTGGGGTGGCTTCGAAAAGGCACGCCTCCCCTGACGGCTCGCCATGGAGAGGCTTCTGGTATAGGACCCGAGGCAGGAGCGACGGCGTCCGATCGCGGCTGCCGTCGCCGCACGTTTCATTCGCCGCTTTCGTCGCAGGAGTTGCAGATGGTCGACCTGGAGAATCCGCTGGGCACGGACGGTTTCGAGTTCGTCGAGTTCACCTCGCCCGATCCCGACAAGATGGCCCGCACCTTCGAGCTGCTGGGCTTCACCGCGTACGCGAAGCACCCGACCAAGGACGTCATCCGCTTCAAGCAGGGCGACATCAACATCCTGCTCAACCGCGAGGCCCAGGGCCAGGCGGCGCGCTTCCGCGCCGAGCACGGCCCGTCCGCCAACGGCATGGCCTTCCGGGTGAAGGACGCGAAGAAGGCCTTCGAGATGGCGGTGGAGCGGGGCGCGAAGCCCACCGACGCCGCGCCGGGCGCGCTTGGGCCGGGCTCGTACGTCCTCGAGGGGATCGGCGGCTCGCTCCTCTACCTCGTCGATCGCTACGGCGAGAAGGGCAGCCTCTACGACGACTGGGAGCAGATCCCCGGCGCCGCCGAGGCGGAGGCGAAGAACTCGATGGGCCTGCGGCTCCTCGATCACCTCACCCACAACGTGCGCCGCGGCCAGATGCGGGTGTGGTCGGAGTTCTACCACCGGGTCTTCAACTTCACCGAGCAGAAGTACTTCGACATCAAGGGCAAGGCGACGGGCCTCGTCTCGCAGGCGATGATCGCGCCCGACCGGATGATCCGCATCCCGCTCAACGAGTCGAAGGACGACCAGTCGCAGATCGAGGAGTTCCTCCGCGAGTACAACGGCGAGGGGATCCAGCACCTGGCCTTCACCACCGACGACATCTACGACACGGTGGAGCGGATGAAGGCCCGCGGCGTCGTCTTCCAGGACACCATCGAGACCTACTACGAGCTGGTCGACAAGCGCGTGCCCAACCACGGCGAGCCGCTCGAGCGGATGAAGAAGAACCGCATTCTCATCGACGGCAGCCAGGAAGAGGGCCTGCTCCTCCAGATCTTCACCGAGAACCTCTTCGGTCCGATCTTCTTCGAGATCATCCAGCGCAAGGGGAACGAGGGCTTCGGCAACGGCAACTTCCAGGCGCTCTTCGAGTCGATCGAGCTCGATCAGATCCGCCGCGGCGTGATCAAGGTCGACTGATCGGCGGCGCCCGCCGACGCGAGAGGCCGGTTCCCGCGGGGGCCGGCCTCTCGCCGTTTCCGGGGCGGTTGACTCGCGGCCGCTCCGGGCGGAAGGTGCACGCGATGTCCGACAGCCCCGCCCGCACCCGCATCTACGAGACGCCCCCCGACGTGCGCCTGTGCCCGATCGACCAGATCGCGGATCCCGGCGCGCGCAACTTCGTCCTGCAGATCCGCGACGCCTTCTTCCACGGCTTCGTGGTGCGCAGGGGCGACCAGGTCCACGGCTTCGTGGACAGCTGCCCGCACATGGGCCTGCCCCTCTCCCAGAAGCTGGACGACTACCTGACGCCGAGGAAGGACTACATCGTCTGCGCCTGGCACGGCGCGCTCTTCCGCCCCGAGGATGGGGTGTGCGTCGGCGGTCCCTGCACGGGCCAGCGGCTCAGGCCGTGGCCGGTGCGCGTCGAGGACGGCTGGCTGAAGACGGGCGCGAAGCGCGAAGGGTGAGGAGGGTCACCTCCGCGGGGACGCCCACGCGGAAGGGGAACCAGTGCCCGGTGCCGCCCGAGACGTAGAGGTGCGCGCGGCCGAGTCGGTAGCGCCCTAGCATGAACTCGTAGGCGGCGCGGAAGATCGGCACGCCGAGGAGCGCCACCTGGCCGCCGTGGGTGTGGCCCGCCAGGGTGAGGTGGGCGCCCTTCTCCGCCGCGATCCGGAAGAAGTCGGGGTGGTGGGTGAGGCAGAGGATCGCCTCCTCGCCATCGGCGCCGACGCCGGCGAAGGCCTTCTCCGCCGAGGCGCGCATCAGCTTCTCCCGCAGCTCCGGCGCCACGCGGTGGCTGCCGCCGCGGATCATCGGGTAGTCCACCCCCACCACCCGCAGCCGCGCGCCGCCGTGCTCCAGCACGGTGTTCTCGTCGAGGAGGAGGCGGACGCCGCCCCGCGCCGCGCTCCGCTCGTAGGCCTCGCGCACCCGCTGCTCGCCCCGCCAGATCTCGTGGTTGCCGATCACCGCCAGCATCCCGTGGCGGGCGTTGCACCGCTCCAGCGCGGCGAAGGTGGCCTCGAGCTGGGTCAGATCGTCGATCAGGTCGCCGGTCATCACCTGCAGATCGCAGCCCGCCGCGTTCATCGCCTCCACCGCCCGCCGCACGTGGTCGGCGTCGATGAAGTCGCCCACGTGGACGTCGGTGATCTGCCCGATGCGGAAGCCGTCCAGCGCCGGAGGCAGCCCCTCGATCTCCACCTCCTCCTCGCGGACCTCGAAGGGGCGCAGGCTGGCCACGGTGCCGCCGGCGCCGGTTGTGAGGGCGAGGACGGGGACCGCGGCGCCACCGAGGAAGCGGCGGCGGGCCTGGTCGACGTCCTCCGTGGGCCGGCGCACCCGGCGCAGCAACGTGCGCGCGACGAGGAAGGGGATGCCCCCCGCCACGATCACCAACGCGGCCACCGACCAGACGGTGGCCACCAGCCGGGCGGCCACGGCGGCGCCGCCGGCGAGGAGCTCAGCCCGGCTCGCCCACCAGCCCCCGTGGATCGCCAGCGCCGCCGCCACGTAGAGGAGGCTGCCCCGCAAGCGCAGCAGCCGCGGCAGGAGGAGGTGGAGGACGCAGAGGGCGAGGAGGCTGGTGATCGCCGAGATGATGAGCATGCGCATGTCCGCCTTCTCCCCCGCCGAACGACGCGCCCAACAAGCCGCAGGCCCGATCGCTTCCCGGCCCGGCGGCCCCCGGCGCGCCCGATCGATGCGCAGGGCGCCGCGCCGTCGCAAGGCCGAACGACGCTCGCGCCGCGGCGGCCCCGTCCCCAACGTTCCGGCGGACTCTCGACGGGGGAATGGAGCATGGCGGTTGCCGAGATTGCAGTGGTTCCCGTGGGCGCCGGGGTGGACACCGCCCGGCAGGTGAAGGCGGCCATCGACGCGATCGGAAGGAAGGGGCTCACCTGCAGGCCGACGGCGATGGGCACCAACGTGGAGGGCGACCTCGACCAGATCTTCGACGCGGCGCGGGAGGCCTACCGCGCCTGCCTCGCCGCCGGCGCGCCGCGGGCGATGCTCGAGCTGCGCGTCGACATGCGGACCGACAAGGAGCAGAGCCTCCAGCAGATGGAGCAGGCGATCCACTAGGCCGCGCGGCGACCCCGGAACGAAAACGCCCCTGCCAGAAGTGGGCAGGGGCGCCTCCGGCTCCGCGCGCGCCGCTCAGAAGCTCGGCCGCTCGTTGATCCTGCGGACCAGCGCCTGCACCGCGCGCTCCTCGCCGGGCAGCAACGGCGCGCGCAGCGCCGTTCCGGCGCCGGTGCCGTTCTCCCAGAGATCGCTGGTGCCCATCAGCCAGCTCGCCATCCGGCCCGAGCCGGTGAAGCGGATCGGCTCCACCCGGTCGAGGCAGGAGGTGTCCACCGGCGCCTGCGGGTCGGCGAAGAAGCCCGCCGCCATCTGCATGCCGCAGGTCCAGTAGGTGCGCCCGTCGATGATCTGCGAGCTGAAGAGCACGCCGTGGCCGGCGAGCGGCACCTGCACGTAGTGCTGGGAGCCGTTGACGAAGCTCTCCTCCACGTCGAGCAGGCCGTTCAGGTGGGTCTGGTAGTCGAGATCGCCGTTGAGGAGGAGGAGCGGCGTGGCGGTGCCCGACCAGCGCTTCTCCGCCGCGGGGGTGGGGACGATCGGCCAGGGCCAGGAGGCGCGGGTGTTGGCCCACCGGCGCAGCGTGCCCAGCTCGAAGGTGAGCTCGGCGAGCTCCGCCTCCACCTTCGCCTTGTCGAGCCCCTCCTCCCAGAACTCCGCGAAGACCACGTGATCGGAGAGGTAGAGCGACGACTCCTCGCCGGCGAAGACGTCGAAGCCGCCGGCCCGGCCGCCCAGCGTGTTGGCCAGGGTGGAGAGCGCCGCCACGTCCTCCGGCGCGCAGCGATCCATGCGGTAGACGGTGGCGAGGGCGAGGGGCAGCGTCTGGGGATCGGTGACGCCGAAGACCACCAGCGTCTCGATCAGGTTGCGGTTGCTGAGCGGGCTGTAGAGCTCGCTGCAGTGGCCCGCGTCGATGCGCGCGAGGAGATCCTGGAGGAAGCCCCAGGGGTCGCCCCCCAGCTTGCCGGCACAGAAGGCGTCCTCGCCACACAGGCCGAAGGCGAACTCCGCCACCCGGTTGGCGTTGTGATCCATCCGGATGTCGCAGCCACGCGCCGGGCAGACCGAGTCGAGGAGCGCGCCGTCCGCCGCCTCCGGGAAGAGGGTGAGGAAGCGGTTGAGGACGAAGGTACCGTAGGAGACGCCGTAGAGGAGCACCCGATCCTCCGGGCGGCGGGTGCTCTCGATCACGTAGTGGATGTCGCGGACCGTGGCGCTGGTGGAGAAGTGCCGCAGGTCGTCGCCCCACCTGGCGAGGAGGGCGTCGAAGCACGACTTGACCAGGCTGTCGGGGCGATCGCCCTCGCAGCCGAGCCACGCGGAGTAGCCGACGCCGCGGTAGTCGGGGATGTAGAGGTCGTAGCCCGGCGCCATCGCGGCGAAGTCGTCGGCCACCTGGGCGAACATCCAGCCGGCGGAGCCGGGGCCGCCCTGGAGGAGCCAGAGCTGGCCCAGCGATGGCTGGGTCGCGCTGGGAACCTTGCGGACGAAGAAGGGGAGCGTGTCGCCCTCCGGCTCGCTCCAGTCCACCGGCACCGGGACGAAGGTGCAGACGCCGGGGCCGTCCGGGCAGGCGCCCCAGGTCACCGAGGCGGGGGCCAGGTCGCCGCCGCTCCCGCCGGGGGCGTCCGTGCCGCCGCTACCGCCGGTGCCGCCGCCACCGGTCCCGCCGGTGCTGCCCGGAAGGGGTTCGGAATCGATCTCCCCCTCCCCGCCACAGGCGGCGAGGACGAGGGCAAGAAGAGCGAGCAACGCGATGCGCATGAGAAACTCCGACCCCCACGAGAAGCGCCGGCATCGAACCCCAAAGGCGGGCCGCCGTGCAAGCGGCCGCCGGTTCCAAGATGCGTACGCATCTTCTGCGCAGGCCGGTCACACCCCGCGGCGCTTCGAGGCGACCCAGGCGAGGCCCTGGGCGTTGAGCTCCACGTCGAGGGCGAGAAGGGAGCGATCGCCCTCGTCGAGCGCCAGCCCCCGCCGCGCCGCCGCCTCCTCCATCGCCGCCCACACGCCGGCGAGGAGGCGCCGCTCCGCCTCCACCGGCTCGAGGGGGATCGCCTCCTCGAGGAGCGCCTCCGATCGGTCGATCCACCAGTGGAGCTGCGCGGCCGTCTCCTCGAGATCGCCGATCGCGCCGAAGTGGGTGAGGCAGGCCTCGGCGGCGCCGAGGGCGAGGATGCGGTCGACGCTCTCGCGCGCCGCCGCCGCGTCGAAGTCGGTGGGGCTGGTGGAGGCGAAGGCGAAGCGCCCCGCGCGCTGCAGCCGCGGGTAGGCGATGCCGAAGGTGTCGCCGGTGTAGACCGTCGCCGCCGCCGGGTCGTGGATCACCACGTGGTGGTTGGCGTGGCCGCGGGTGTGGAGGAAGCGGAGCGGCGCGCCGCCCAGGTCGAGGGTCTCCCCCTCCTCCACGGTGCGGACCCGCCCGGCGGGGATCGGCTCCAAAGATCCGTAGAGCTGCGCGAAGCGCTCTGCGCCGTAGACCGCGGTGGCGGAGGCGACGAGGCGCTGGGGATCGATCAGGTGGCGCGCGGCACGGGGATGGGCGACCAGCGTGGCATCGGGGCAGGCGCGCAGCAGTGCCCACGCCCCCGCGGCGTGATCGAGGTGGGCGTGGGTGACGACGATCCAGCGCACCTGCTCCTGCCGCAGCCCCGCCTCGCGCAGCGCCGCGAGGAGGCGCGGCGCCGCGTGGGCGGTGTTGGTCTCGACGAAGGCCGCTTCGTTCTTCTCGATGCGGAGGTAGCAGGCAGCTGCCTCGGGGATCACGTACTCGGCGTCGATGGTGATGCGGCGGGATGCACTCATGGAGCGCACCCTACCCCACCGCCGCCGGATCAGCAGCGCTCGTTGGCACCCAGATCCGGCGCGGCGCCGCAGAAGGGCGCCTCGTCGCCGGGCAGCGCCCGGTCGATCGCCGCCGAGCCCGCGCGCGGCACGAACTCCCCGTCGAGCAGCGGGTCGCCGCTGATCGCCGCGCGCCCCGCGACCGGCGCGCCGTGGAAGAGGTTGCTCTCCACCACCGCGTTGCCGGTCACCGGCTGGGCCACGCCGGAGAAGAGGTTGTTGCGAACGGTGACGCCGCTGGCGGTGGAGAGGACCTGCACCCCGCGGGCGGCGCCGACGATGGTGTTGTGGAGGGCCGTCTTGCCGCTCCCCTCGCCGAAGAGGATCCCGATCTTCTCGTCCACCGGCGCGTGGATCACGTTGCGGCGCACCAGGATCCCGCTCGCCCCCACGCCGGTGACGATGCCGCGGGACGACTCGGAGATGTCGTTGTGCTCCACCCGGACGTTGCGCGCGCCCTTGTGGATCACGATCGCCTCGCCGTTGGACGTGGCCGACCTGCGGTAGCCCACCGCCACGTTGCCGCGGATGGTCACGTCCACGCAGTGCTTGATGTCCACCGCGTTCTCCCGATCGCCGTGGAGATAGTTCCCCTCGATGAGGAGATCGCGGGCGGGCTGGCCGTCGGGCGCGTCCTGGTTGGGGCCGATGCACTGGATCGAGTCGCCGCTGTTGCCGTGGATCTCGTTGGCGAGGATGCGCACGCCCACCGCGTCGGGCTGGATCACGATCCCGTGGGCGTCCACGTCGGCGCCGCGCCAGATGTTGGTGATCTCGTTCCCCTCGATGGTCACGTGGGTGGCACCGAGATCCACCGAGACGCCGTAGGCGGCGCTGCCGTCGCGCACCACGCTGTTCGCGAGCACGCCGTGGTGGGCGCCCGGTCCGGTGAAGCGCACGCCCGGGTGGGGACCGGGCCGCACCTCGAGCCCCACGAGCTGCCAGTACGCCCTGCGGACCAGCACCGGGCCGCCGCTGATCACCGGGCGGGAGCCGGGCGCGGCGGCGAGGACGATCGGCTTCTCCGCCGTGCCGTCCACCGTCTCGATGGCGAAGGGCGGGTAGGAGCCGCCCCGCATCAGGATGGTCATCCCCGGCTTCGCCTGGCGCACCGCGTGGCCGGGCGTGCGCCACGGCAGCTCCTTGGTGCCGGGATTGGCGTCGTCCCCGTCCGTTGCGACGTAGCGGACCTCGCCCCGCACCTGGACCGGGCCGCGATCCGGGAGCTTGCCGGCGCCGACGCGGTCGAGCACGTCCTGGAGGCGGCTGCCGGCGCCGTCCTGCGACCCGCCGGCGCCGCTCCCGTCACAGGCGAGGAGACCCGCGACGAGGAACGCGGGGAGAATCGTGCGGCCGAAGAACATCGGACCTCCGTGGCCCCCTCCACGAGAAGAGCCCGCCACCGTCCGGTGGCGGGCGCGTGGCGCGCTTTCCGCGCGCCGGCTGTCGTCTTCGTCAGCAGCGCTCGATGGCGCCGAAGTCGGGGCCCGCGCCGCAGGCCGGCTCCTCTTCCACCGGCGCGGCGTTGTCGATGGCGGCGGAGCCGTCCGCGGGGACGTTCTCCCCATCCAGCGCCGCCTCGCCCTCCACCGGGTTCTCGCCGGTGGCCGCGGTGCGGGAGAAGAGGTTGGTATCCACCGCCGCCTCGCCGTTCACCGCGGCGCCGACGCTCTCGAAGATGTTGTTGCGCACCGCCGGCATTCCCGAACCGGCCAGGGCCTGCACGCCGGTGGCGGCGCCGACGATGGTGTTGTGCACCGCCGAGAAGCCGCTTCCCTCGCCGAAGAGGATCGCGGTCATCTCGTCCGCCATGTCGTGGATCACGTTGCGCCGCACCACCACGTTGGTGGCGCCCCGGCCGGTCACCACGCCGCGGCTGGTGTTGGAGATGTCGTTCTCCTCCACCTTCACGTTGCTGGCGAGGAGGTGGACCACGATCGCCTCGCCGTTGGACGTGGAGGAGACGCGGAAGCCGTGCATCACGTTACCGCGGATCTCCACGTTCTCGCAGTGCTTGATGTCCACCGCGTTCTCGCGCGTGTCGTAGAACGTGTTGCCCTCGATCACCACGCCGTTGGCGGGCGCGCCCTCCACCGCGTCCTGGCCGGGGCCGATGCACTGCACCGAATCGCCGGAGGTGCCGTGGATCTCGTTGCCGACCACGCGCACCTCGCGGGTGGTGGGCTGCACCACGACGCCGTGGGCGTCGGTCTCGCCGCGGCTGATGTTGAAGATCTCGTTCCCCTCCACGAGGATCCGCGACGCGTCGAGGTCGATCGAGACGCCGGCGGCGCCGGTACCGTCGCGGACCACCGAGTTGCGGAGCACGTTGTCGTGGGAGCCCGCGCCGGTGAAGCGCACGGAGAAGACCGGCTCGGTGGAGGCCACCTCGATGCCGTCGAGGATCCAGTAGGCGCGGGAGACCTTCACTGGCCCGGTGAAGATCGGCCTGTTCCCCTCCTCGCCGGCGAGGACGATGGGCGCCTCCTCGGTGCCGTCCACCGCGGCGATCTCGAGGCCGGGCCAGGTGCCGCCCCGCACCACGATCTTCGTGCCGGGGCCGACGCTCGCCACCGCGTGGGCGACGGTGGCCCACGGGGTCGCCTCGCTGCCGTCGGCGCCGTCGTCGCCCTCCGGGCTCACGTAGCGGACGTCGGACGGCTCCGGCTCGGGCGCCGTCTGCGCCTGCTCCGTCCCGGCGGCGGCGCCGCCCCCCACCGCGGCTCCCGTCTCCCCGGGGGCGGTGGCGGCGGAGCTGCCGGCGCCGGCGTCGGAGGCGCTCGGGGCCGGGGAGGAGCCGTCGCCGGATCCCCCACCGCAGCCGGCGAGGGCGACCGAGGCGAGGAGAAGGGAGGTGGTGAGGAGCTGAACGCGCATGCGGGGACCAACCTGGTGGGAGTGGGACATCGCCCGGCGCTCACGCGCGCCGTGCAGCCACCACAACCTCGCGAAATCGCTCAGGCTTCCACCGGTCGTCCCAACGACACGCACCCACCTTGTCGCCCGATGTGCGACAACCACCCCGCGGCCGCGCTCGAGCGGCCCGTACGGCGACCCGCCGGCTCGCCTCCATGTGCCCCGGCGCTGCGTGGGTTCCCCCGCGACGCGTGACGCGCCGGAGCGCGGTGCGGCCCGCCCGCCGTCACGGGCCAGCGGAAGCCGGCGCCCGCGGCCGGGCGATCCGCCGTGCCTCAGCGCGTCGCGCCCGGCAGCACCCGCTCGATCGCCTCGATCACCCGCGGATCGAGCGGCTCGGTCCGCGGCTCGAACCGCGCCACCGGCACGCCCTCGGGATCGATCAGGAACTTGGTGAAGTTCCACTTCACCTCGCCGCGCAGCGCCTCGCTCGTCTGCGTGGTGAGCGTGGCGTAGATCGGCGCGATCTCCGGCCCCTTCGCGTGGACCTTCGCCATCATCGGGAAGGTGACGCCGAAGCGGCTCTCGCAGAAGGCCTTGATCTCCCCCTCGTTCCCCGGCTCCTGGCCGCCGAAGTCGTTGGAGGGGATGCCGATCACCACCAGCCCGCGATCCGCGTAGCGCTCGTGGAGCGCCTGCAGCCCTTCGTACTGGGGCGTGAGGCCGCACTCGCTCGCGGTGTTGACGATGAGCAGCGCCTTGCCCCGGAAGTCGGAGAGCGCCACCTTCCCGCCGTCGATCGTCTCGAGCACGTGGTCGATCCGCACCGGCGCCGCGGCGGTCGCCGGCGCCACGGCGGGCGGCTTCTGGGAGCAACCGGCCCCTGCCATCGCCAGGGCCGCCATCGGGAGGAGGAGGATGCGCATGCCCCACCGATGCCCGGTTCACCGATCCGTTGCAACCGTCCGCCCGCCGCGGAGGTAGGGTGGCCGACCCATGTCCAGCACACCCGCCGCCCCCAGCCGCCTCGCCCGCCGCCTCCGCCTCCGCGACGCGGTCGCCATCGGCCTCGGCGCCATGGTGGGCGCGGGGATCTTCGCCGCCGTCGGCCCCGCTGCCGCCGCGGCGGGCCCCGCCCTCCTCGCCGGCCTCCTCCTCGCCGCCTTCGTCTCCTGGTGCAACGCCACCTCGTCGGCGCAGCTCGCCGCCCTCCACCCCGCTTCCGGCGGTACCTACGTCTACGGGCGCGTCCGCCTCGGCCACTACTGGGGCTACCTGGCGGGCTTCGGCTTCGTCTTCGGCAAGCTGGCGAGCTGCACCGCGATGGCCCTCACCTTCGGCAGCTACGCGGCGCCCTCCCTCGCCCGGCCCCTGGCGGCGGCGGCGGTGATCGCCCTCACCGTCCTGAACTACCGGGGCGTGCAGAAGACCGCCCGCGCCACCGAGGCGATCGTGGCGGTGGTGGTGGCCTGTCTCGCCGCTGCGGTGGCCGCCATCTGGCTGGGCGGATCCCTGGACCCCGCCCGCCTCGCGCCCGCCCCCGCGCATCTCGACCCGCGGGGGATCCTCCAGGCGGCGGGCCTCCTCTTCTTCGCCTTCGCCGGCTACGCGCGGATCGCCACCCTCGGCGAGGAGGTGGTCGATCCGGCGCGCACCATCCCCCGGGCGATCCCCCTCGCGCTGGGGATCGCCCTCGCGATCTACGCGATCGTCCTCGGCTCCGCCCTCCTCGCGGTGGGCGCCGAAGCGCTCGCCGCCAGCCCCGCTCCCCTCGCCACCGCGGTGGAGGCGGGCGGCCAGCGGTGGGCCGCGCCGGTGGTGCGCATCGGCGCCGCGGTGGCGAGCCTCGGCGTGCTCCTCTCGCTGATCGTCGGGGTGAGCCGCACCACCTTCGCCATGGCGGCGGAGGGCGATCTCCCCCGCTTCCTCGCCGCGGTCCACCCGCGCTTCCGCGTGCCCCACCGGGCGGAGGTGGCGGTGGGGGCGATCGTGGCGAGCGTGGTCCTCGTCGCCGATCTGCGCGAGGCGATCGGCTTCAGCTCCTTCGCAGTGCTGGTCTACTACGGCGTCGCCAACGCGGCGGCGCTCACCCTGCGGCGGGAGGAGCGGCGCTGGCCGCGGTGGATCGCCGCGGCGGGGCTCGCCTGCTGCGCGCTCCTCGCCTTCTCGCTCCCCGGCGCCTCGGTGATCGGCGGGCTGATCCTCTTCGCGATCGCCAGCCTGGCCTTCGTCCTCACCCGCCGGGCGCGTTGAGCCACCGCGGCGCCACGAGGCGGCGCCTGCCGTCGCGCGCCCGCGGGACCGCGCCCTCTCCCTCCGGGAAGAGGCGATCCCACCGCTGGCAGGTCACTTCCTTGTGCGCCTGGTCGAGCGCCTCGCAGTAGTTGGTGAAGAAGCAGCGGCGCACCTCCGCCTCGCGGCCGAGGCGGATCTTCCGGAACCAGTCGGGATCCGCCAGCGTCTGGCGCGCGGAGGCGACGATGTCCGCGTGTCCGGCGGCGAGGATCGCCTCCGCCTGCTCGAAGCTGGCGATCCCGCCCGCGGTCACCACCGGCGTCTCGTATCCCGCCGACCGCACCGCCGCGCGGATCGCTGCGGCGAGGAAGACGTTGCGCCCGAAGGGCCCGCCCTCGACGTGGACGGTGGGCATGCACGCGTGGCCGCTCGGCCCGGTGTAGGGATAGGCGGCGGCGCCCACCCGCGGCTGCTTCGCGTCCTCGAACTTGCCGCCCCGCGAGACGCTGAGGAAGTCGAAGCCCGCCTTCGCGAACTCCACCGCGAACCAGGTGGCGTCCTCCAGCGTGCTCCCCCCCTCGATCACCTCGTCGCCGAGGAAGCGGCAGCCCACCGCCCAGTCGCGCCCCACCGCCGCGCGCACCGCGGCGAAGACCTCGAGGGGCAGGCGCACCCTGTTCTCCCGCGCCCCGCCATAGCCGTCCGCCCGATCGTTCCGCGCGGAGAGGAAGGAGGCCATCGTGTACGCGTGGGCGTAGTGGAGCTCCACCCCGTCGAAGCCCGCCTCGCGCGCCCGCACCGCAGCCGCGGCGAAGAGGGGCGGCAGCGTCCGGGGCAGGTCCCGCACGTGGGGCAGGTGCACGTCGGTCACCCGCTCCCTGTAGCCGTACGCGTAGCTCTCCCAGGTGCGGGCGGGGAGGATCCGTTGCAACTGCCCTTCGTCGAGGGCGGCGAGCCGCTGCCGCAGCGCCGCCTCGTCGCCGTGCGCGATCGCCTCGCCGAGGACCGGGGCGCACGCGGCGCGCAGCTCCTCGTCCACCGCGAGGAAGCGCGCGAAGAACTTCTCCTTCTCCGGCCGCCGCTTGATGGTGAGGAAGTCGATGAGCTGGATGAGCAGGCGGGTCTCGCCGCCGCTCGCCGCGCGGACCGCCTCCACCAGCCGGCGCAGGCCGGGGACGAAGCGGTCGTCGCCGATGCGGAGGAGCGGGCCGCTGGGCACGTCCCGGATCCCCGTCGCCTCCACCACGATCACCCCCGGGCGCCCCTCCGCGAAGCGGGCGTACCAGTCCACCACCGCGTCGGTCACCTCGCCCGCCTCGGTGGCACGCCAAGGGACCATCGCCGGCACCCAGGTGCGCGCCCGCGCCTCGAGGGGACCGAGGCGCACCGGCGAGAACCAGCGCGAGGCGGCGGCCTCCTCCGCGGTGGGGTGGTGGCGGATCGGAAGCAGGCGCTCCAGTCGGCGATCGGTCACGGGCGTCCCCCTGGAATGCGGTCGAGCGGCGGCCCCGCCCCGGGCGGGCAGCGTCCCCGCCCCGGGCGGCGCGGTGCAACCCGCAAGGGAAGACTACCTTGCCCGCGTTGCGAGGCCCGAGACCGATGTTCGATCCCCATGCCCCACAGAGCGTCGCGCAGCCCCCCGCGAGAGGAGGGGCGCGGTGAGGCAGCCGGTAACGGCGACGAGCCTGCGCCTGCAGGTGATGCTCCTCGTCCTGGGTGCGCTGGTGCCGGCGCTCCTCCTCCTCGTCCATCGCGGGCGCGTGGAGCGGCAGATCCTCGACGACCAGACCCGCGAGACCGCACTCCGCATCGCCCGCGTGGCGGCGATCGAGGAGGAGCGCCTCGCGGAGGGGATCCGCCAGCTCCTCGTCACCGCGGCGGAGGTGGTGGAGACGCAGGGCAGCGCGTACGCGTGCAACGAGCTCTTCCCGCTGCTGCTGCGGGAACAGCGCCGCCTCGCCAACATCGGCGTGATCGATCGCAACGGCCAGCTCCGTTGCAGCGGATCGGGCGAGGGCCCGGCCAACCTCGCCGATCGCGACTACTTCCAGGGCGCGCTGGAGAGCGGCGACTTCGCCGTGGGCGCGTACCGGCTCGACACCGATCGCGGCGATCCCACCGTCGGCTTCGGCGTGCCGATCCGGGACGAGCGGGGCCGGCCGGTGGCGGTCGCGTTCGCCACCCTGCGCCTCGCCTGGCTCGCCCCCCTTCTCGAGCGGGCGAGCCTGCCGGAGGGCGCGACCCTGGCCGTCCTCGATCAGAACGGCACCCTCCTCGCCCGCAGGCCCGCCTCGCCCCTGGAGGTCGGGCGTTTTCCGACCAACGCGCCCCTCGTCGCCGAGATCCGCAGCAAGCGCGAGGGGACCGCGGTCATGGAGGGGAGCGACGGCGTGGAGCGGGTCTACGGATTCACCTGGGTGCCGCGCGGCGTGGAGGGCTCCGGCCTCCACGTGGTGGTGAGCCTTCCCCTCGACGCCGCCCTGGGCCCGGTCGAGGCGGTGGCTCGGCGCGATCTCCTCGTCCTCCTCGCGGTCGCGCTCCTCGGCATGGGCGCCGCCTGGTTCGGCGGCACGCTCCTCGTCCGCCCCCTGCGCTCCCTGGTCCGCGCCACCAGCAGGCTGCGGCGCGGCGATCTCGGCGCGCGGGTGGGCGAGGTGCGCGGCCCCGCGGAGTTCCGCGAGCTCGCCACCTCCTTCGACGCCATGGCGGAATCGCTGGAGACCACCACCGGCAGCCTCCGCAGCAGGGCCGAGGAGCTCTCTGCCCTCGCCACCGCCGCCCGCGCGGTGGTGGACGACATGAGCCTCGAGGCGGTGGCCTCGGTGGTGGTGGAGCAGACCCAGTCCGCCCTTCACGCCGATCGCTCCGCCGTGTGGAGCCTCGAGCACGACACCTTCCGCCTCCTCGCCGCCCGTGGCTTCCGGAGCGACCCCCGCCGGATGGAGCGGCTCGACAGGAGCTGCGCGCCGCAGCTCTTCGCCGCCGCCGAGACGGGAGAGATCATCCACATCCCCGACGCCCGCCGCCTCGAGCTCCGTGGGGACGAAACCGCCACCCTCGCCCGCGCCGAGGGCGTGCGGAGCGTCCTCGCCGTCCCCCTGCGCTTCCGCGGCCGCGCCGTGGGCGTTCTGGTCGTCGCCCACACCGCCCCCGGCCACTTCGACGAAGAGGAGCGCCGCCTCGCCACCGCACTCGGGGATCTCTTCGCAGCGGCGCTGCAGGACGCGCGGCTCTTCGAACAGGTGCGCAGGGGGCTGTGGCTGCGCGAATCCTTCATCGCCGCCGCCGCCCACGAGCTGCGCAGCCCGGCCACCGCCCTGAAGACCTTCGCGCTCCTCCTCCAGCGCAGGCTCGGCACCACCGCCGACGAGGCGCCGGTGGTGGAGAAACTGGTGCGCATCGCCGATCGTACCGCGGCGCTCGCCCGGGACCTGGTGGAGGCCCAGGAGCTCCTGGGCGGCGCCACCCTCGACTGGAGCGATGTGGAGCTGGTGGAGCTGGTCCGCCGCGCCGCGCGGGAGGTGGAGGCGGTCGGCCCCGATCGCGAGGTGCGGATCGGTGGCGACGAACCGGTCATCGTCCACGCGGACGGCACGCGCCTCGCCCAGGCGGTGCGCGGCCTCCTCGACCTCGCCTTCCGCTACCAGCCCCGGGGCGGCGTGGTGCTGGTGCGGGTCGAGGCGGCGGAGGACGAGGTGCGCGTCCTCGTCGCCGACCAGGGCCCGGGCATCCCCCCGGAGCGGGTGGCCCACGTCTTCGAGCCGCTCTTCGAGCCGTGGCCACCCGGCTCGCCCCACTACATCGGCATCGTCGGCCTCGGCCCCTTCCTCTCCCGGCTGGTCGCGGAGGCCCACGGCGGCCGCCTCGAGATCCGCAGCGCGCTGGGGGGAGGGACCACCACCACCCTCCACCTGCCCCGGATCTAGCGGACGATTGTCTGGGGCCGCGGACCGTGCGAACGTCACCGCATGGAGGCACGCTGGCCGAGAACCATCGTCCACGCGGACATGGATGCGTTCTACGCGTCGGTGGAGCAGCTCGACAGGCCCGAGCTCCGCGGCAGGCCGGTGATCGTCGGCCACCCCGGCGCCCGCAGCGTCGTCACCACCGCCTCCTACGAGGCGCGCCCGTTCGGCGTCGGCTCGGCGATGCCGATGGCGAAGGCGATGCGCCTCTGCCCCGAGGCGGTCGTGGTCCCCCCGCGCTTCCGCCGGTACCAGGAGATCTCGCGCAAGGTGATGGAAGTCTTCGCCCGCTTCTCGCCGCGGGTGGAGGCGCTCAGCCTCGACGAGGCCTTCCTCGATCTCACCGGCGCCGAAGGGCTCTTCGGACCGCCGGAGCAGGTGGCGCGGCGGATCAAGGCGGAGGTGCGGGAGGCGACCGGCCTCACCGTCTCGGTGGGGGTCTCCACCACCAAGTTCGTCGCCAAGGTGGCGAGCGACTTCCGCAAGCCCGACGGCCTCACCGTGGTCCCGCCGGATCGCGTCCTCGCATTCCTCCACCCGATGCAGGTGGGGCGCCTGTGGGGCGTGGGGAAGAAGGCGGAGGAGCGGCTGCGGCGCCTCGGCCTGCGCACCATCGGCGACGTCGCCCGGGCGAGCCGATCGTTCCTCGAGGCGGAACTCGGCTCCCTCGGGCTCCACCTCCACCAGCTCGCCCAGGGGATCGATCCGCGGGAGGTGATCCCGGATCGGGAAGCGAAGAGCATCGGCGCGGAGGAGACGCTGGAGAAGGACGTGATCGGCGCGGCGGCGATCCGCCCCCATCTCCTCGCCGCTGCGGACAAGGTGGCGATGCGCCTGCGCAAGGCGGGGCTGGGTGCCCGCGGCGTGCGGGTCAAGCTCAAGTCGGCCGACTTCCAGATCCACACCAGGCAGACCACGCTGCCGCGGCAGGTGGAGACCGCCGCGCCGATCTACGAGGCGGCGCTGCGGCTCCTCCCCTCCTTTCCGCTCGATCGCCCCTGGCGGCTGGTGGGGATCACCGCCTTCGACCTGGGCGATCCCGCGCCGAGCCAGGGCGATCTCTTCGCGACGCCGGTGGAGCGGAAGCAGTCCAACCTGGAGCGCGCCCTCGACGACGTGCGCGCCCGCTTCGGCGCCGCCGCCGTGCGCCGCGCCAGCGAGCTCGCGTGATCCGCCGCCTGCTGCCGCTCCTCCTCGCCCTCGCTCCCGCTGCCGCCGCAGCGGAGGGGCCGCGGGTGGTGGTCTGCGTCGAGGACGCGGCGGGCGAGCGGCGGGGCGCGGAGGCGGTGGATCGCTGGCTCGCCACCGCGCAGGTGGAGGTGGCCGAGGCGCCCTGCCCCCGACCCGCGCCCGGGATCTACGTGGGGCGCTTCCTGGAGCGGGGCGGCAGGGTCTTCTTCCGCCTCGACGCGGCGGGCGCGCCCTCCCTCGAGCGCGCGGTGCCGTGGCTCACCTCCGCCGCGGCGCCCCTCGCCACGCTGGAGCAGCGGAGCCGGGCGAGCGAGTTCTCGGTGGTGGTGGAGGCGCTGGTGGCGGAGCACCAGCTCGCGCTGCTGTGGGGGCCGGCGGACGTGGAGCCGGAGCCGGCGCCGGCCGCGCAGGTGGAGGGGCCGGGGCCCGGTTTCCGCAGGGCGGGCGGAGGCGGCGCGCAGAAGAAGGCGCCGCCCCGGCGGACGGCGAGGCGTGGCGGCACGGCGCCACAGCGTGCGGGATCGGGCGATGGGAACGGGCTCGCACACGGTCCGCCTGCGCCCGCGCCCGTTCCCGCCCCGGCCCCTGCCGGCAGCCCGGCGGCGGAGGACGCCAGCGCGCCGGCTGCAGCGACGGCGCCTCCGCCCGCTCCCGAGGCGCCCCCGCCCCCCGCCCCGCCGACGGGGGAGACCGTCGCCGCGCTCCGTCCCGATCCGCCCCGCCTCCCGGGCATCGAGGAGGCGGCAGCGGCAGCCCGCCGCCCGGTCCTCGACTTCCGCGCCCCGGAACCGGGCGGGATTCCCTTCCGGGTGGCGGCCGGAGGCGGCCTGCGCCTCCGCGGCCCCGGCATCGCCGCCCCGGAGGCGGCGCTGGAGGTGGAGCTCGGCGCCGCCTGGGTGCGGGCCGCCTGGCAGCCCCGGGTGGAGTGGAACCTCGGCGGCTATCCGATCGCGGTGGAGGGGCTCTCCGCAGAGGCGGGGCTTCGCCTCCTCCTCCTTTCAGGTAGGCTCTGGGGGCTGCGCGGCCACGCGGGCGTCGCTGTCGACCGGACGGAGCTCACGCCCCTCTACCGGCAGGGCGCCGCCGCCAGCCCGGGGTGGGACGTGGGCCCCACCGCGGGTGCCAGCCTGGGCTGGATGCCCCTCGAGGGGCTCGAGCTGGGGTTGGCCGCGGCGGCGCAGTGGATGCCCACTGCGAGCATGACGCACGTGGGGGAGCTGGGCCCGTCCGCCCGGTTCAACGCGGTCGGGGGCCGACTCGGCCTCGACGTCTCGTGGCGCCGGTGATCCGGATCCGCGCCAGGGGACATGGAAGGGGTGACGGCTGCGGCGGTCACCGGAAAGACGGCAACTGATGACGCTTCTCGACGCTTGCAAGGCAGGTGACGAAGCAGCCTGGCTCCGGCTGTTCCAGGAGAGGAGCGGCCAGATCTATCGGTGGGCGGTTCTCCTCGGCCTCGGTCCCGCCGAGGCGGAGGACGCAGCGCAGGAAGTTCTCGCCATCGCCGCGCGGCGCATCGACACCTGCCGGGCGGAAGAGGCGCTGGGTTCGTGGCTCTACCAGATCACGCGGCGGGTGGTGAGCAACGCCCGCCGCAGCGGCTGGTGGAAGCGGGCCCTCTTCGGGGGCGACGGGCCGATCGAGCCTGCCTTCGAGCACGAAACGCACGAAGATGCCGGCAAGGAGCTGGCGATACGCACCTGTCTCGAGAAGCTGCCCCGGGCACAGGCGGAGGTTCTCGTCCTGATGGAAGTCGAAGGGTACACCCGGGAAGAGGTTGCCGAGATGCTGGGCGTGCCGCCCGGGACGGTGGCCAGCAGGATCCGGTTGGCAAAGAAGGCGTTCCAGGCCCACTGGGAGGCGCAGCAGGCGCCGTTGGAGTCACTGGGCTTGTCGTGGGGGAAGCGGTGATGAGCGCAGAGCAGCACGAGCAGGAATGGAGCAGCGCGGCGCTGCGCTCCGTCGCAGGCAAGCTGCCGCCGCAGGAGGTGCGGCGCCGGATCGTGGAGGGCGCCCTCGCCCGCAGGGAGCGGAAGCTGCCCCTGGCGCGGCTCTTCACCGGGCTCGCCCTGGCGGGCGCTGCCGCGGCGGCGGCGGCGGTGGTGGTCCTCCAGCCCGCGGCGCCGACGGCACCGGTCGGGCCTTCCGCCGGTCCGGTGGTGGCCCGGGCGGGCGAGACGGTGGAGGCGGGCTCCTTCGCGGTGGGTCCCCACGTGGTGGAGGTGGCCGCGGGCGGCAGCCTCCACTTCGCCTCGGTCGATCCCCGCGCCGCCGAGATGCGGGTCGAGTCGGGCAGCGCGACCTTCGACGTGGAGCCGCTCGGTCCCGGCGGGAGCTTCCGGGTCCGGACCGCGCAGGTGCTGGTCGAGGTGGTGGGCACCCGCTTCGAGGTGGCAGCGGAGGGGTCGTGCAGCAGCGTCTCGGTGAGCGAGGGGCGCGTGCGCGTCACCGACGCGGACGGCACCCGCTACCTGACGGTTGGCGAGAGCGGCAGGTACTGCGCCCGCGGCGACGAGGCGACCCCCCGCGGCGAGGCGCTGGTCCGCGAGGCGGTGGTGCTCGTCTCCCGCAACCAGGATCTCCCCCGGGCCGCGGCGCTCCTCGAGCGCTACCGCGCCGACTTCGCCGGTGGCCCATTCGAGGAGGAGGCGCTCTTCTATCTCACCCTCGTCCGGGATCGCCTCGGCGATCGGGCGGCGGCGCGGGAGCTGGCGGCGAGCTTCCGCGCCCGCTTCCCCGGCAGCCCGCGCGTGGAGCGGCTCGAGCGCTGGCTCGAGCGCACCGGCGACTGAGCGGGTCCGACGCCGCGGACGAAGACGGGAACGCCGCTCCGGGGATCGGGGCGGCGTTTTTCGTCCGGCGAGGATCAGGCGCCGGGATGGAGCTGCACCACCGGCTCCTTCCGCCGCTTCTCGATCAGATCGGGGATGGTGAGGAAGAGGATCGCCACGAGGATGAGCGCCGCGCCCACCAGCTCGCTCGCGCCGGGGGGCGGGTTCCCCAGCCACAGGGTGAGGACGTACGTGGCGCAGACGCCGGCGAGGATCGAGGAGGAGCGGTTGACCGGCACGCAGAAGGTGTTCTCCCGCTTGTCGAGGAGGATCAGCCCGCCGAAGATCCCCGTCCCCTGGGAGAGGAGGCCCACCACGAGCGCGGGGAGGAGCACGCCGCTGCTTACGAAGGTGCTGAAGCCCGCGCGGATGGTGAGCATCGTCTCGTTGGCGCCGATGAGCGCAAGCGCGCCGAGGAAGAGGAAGAGCACGGGCGTCGCCACCATCTGCTCCTCCACGAAGAAGCGCACGTTGGCGCTCCCCTGCTCCGACTTGGCGAGCCGGCTCATGAAGCGCAGCCGGATGAAGTAGGCGGCCAGGTAGGCGGCCACGTCCAGCGCGGCGACGAGGGTGAGGTCGTAGCCGTCGCGATCGGAGAAGGTGACCAGCAGCGCGAGGAGGCTCAGGGCCAGCGCCACCCACGAGAACCAGCGCACGTGGCGGCGGCTCACCAGATCGACCAGCGGCGCGATCACCAGCACGCCGGCGCGCATCAGCAGCATCATGAAGACGATCGAGACGCCGCTGAAGGTATAGGCGAGCGTGGTGGTGGCGACGACGGTCGAGGTGGCGATGCCGGAGAGGAGCGTCCACCGCGTCGGCCGGGGGATGCGAACGCCGAAGACGGTGGCCTGGGCCGCATATTTCCACCATCCCTTCCAGGTGAGGAAGGCGAACATCCCCACCATCGAGGCGATGACCGTGGAGGGAAGGAGCTCGAGGCCGGGGATCGGACGCTCCATGCCCGGGAGCATCCCCCGGGAGATCGCCTTGGTGAGCGCGCTGTAGGGGACGTAGGCGGCGAAGTAGCCGAAGGCGAGGCCCCAGATCCCCCAGCGCGCCGCGAAGTTTCGGAACACGAGATCTCCTTTGCGCCACCCGCTGTAGCGCCGGATTCGGCGGCGATCAATGGGGCGGGCCCCGCCGCTCAGAGGGCTTGTGCCTCGATCCAGCGGCGGAGCGTCTCGGGCTGCGGCGGCGAGACGCCGTCGTGCCCCACCGCGCGCAGCAGCTCCGCGGGCGGGATGGTCCTGCGCCCGTGCTTCAGCACGCCGCGCACCGTGCCGTCGGCGAGGAGCTCGCCGTCCCGCTCGAAGCGCTGCTCGATGTAGAACCACTTCTCGTCCCAGGCGAGGAGCCGGGTGACGAGATCGAAGCGCTGCATCAGGCGCAGCTCGCGCCGGTAGCGCATCGACGCGGCGCCGAGGATCGGGATCCATCGGTTGCGCACCATCACCGGGAGCAGGCCGGTGCGCATCGTGTGGTAGAAGCGGCCGAAGTCCATCAGCGTGAGGTAGCGGCCGTTGTTGACGTGCAGGTTGGTGTCGATGTCCACCGGCCAGGCGCGGAGGCTGAGCCGCACTTCGTCGAGCGGATCGAGCCGCGGGCGGCCGACGCTGCGGGCCAGGGTGACGCCGAGGCGGGTGAGGTAGCTGGCGAGCATGCACTCCTCGTGGGATGGGCGCGGTCGGTCGCGCGTCCTCCACCGGGCCCATGCGGACGGGTCCGACGGGAGGAGATACCAGATGCCCGGGCCGCGCGGCGGGTTGCGTCACGACCGCCCGCCGCAGCAGAACCGCCGGATCGCCGCCTCGTAGATCGCTGCCGCCCGTTCCAGCTCCGCCCGCTCCACGTACTCGCCGGTGCGATGCGCGGTGCGGATGTCGCCCGGGCCGCAGACCACGCCGGGGGTGCCCACCGCGTGGAGCCAGGGCAGCTCGGTGCCGAAGGGAACCGCGGCGCTGGGGTGGCCGGTCGCCTCCTCGAGGAAGCGGACGATCGGCTCGTCGGGCGGGATCGCCACCGCCGGCTCGCCGCGGACGATGGTGAAGCGGGCGTCGAAGCCCGGATCCTCGGCGCGCAGGGCGTCGATCTCCCGCTGGAGGAGCTCCGCCACCTTCTCCCCCCGCTGGTGGGGCAGCGGCCGCCACTCCAGGGGGAAGGCGCACCGCCCGGGGATCACGTTGCGCGCCTTGCCGCCCTCGATCGTCCCCACGTTGAGGGAGGTCCACGGGGGATCGAAGGCGGGGTCGGCGTCGCCGCGCAGCTCGTCCTGGATCGCCTCGATCCGGCGGAGCAGCCGGGCGGCGTCGAAGATCGCCGAGCGCCCCACCGCGGGAAAGGCGCTGTGCCCCTCGCTCCCGCGGACCTCGATCTCTGCCAGCCAGTAGCCCTTGTGCGAGCGGATCGGCACCAGCCCGGTGGGCTCGCCGACGATCGCGTGGGCAGGCCGGACTTCGACCTCCTCCACCAGCCGGCGGGCGCCGATGCAGCCCACCTCCTCGTCCGCGGTGAAGAGGCAGACCAGCGGCGCCTCGAGCCGGGCGCGATCGATCCGATCGATCGCCACCAGCACCGCGGCGATGAAACCCTTGGTGTCGGCGGTGCCGCGGCCGTAGAGCCGCCCGTCCCGCTCGGTGAGCCGCAGCGCGTCGGTCCACGCGGGATCGTACGGCACCGTGTCGGTGTGGCCGACGAGGGCGAGGCCGCCGCTGCCGAGTGGCTCTCGATCCGGGCCGGCGGCGGCCACCAGGTTGACCTTCTCCACGCCCCGCTCGTCCACGTAGCGGTGGCGGTGGAGCGTGAAGCCGCGGGCCCCGAGCCACGCGGCGAGCCAGTCCACGATCGGGGCGTTGCTCCGCGCGGAGACCGAGTCGATCGCCACCAGCTCGGCGAGGATCGCCGCCGCGTCGCCCCTCATCGCCACAGCCTCTCCATCGTCGCGGCGAAGGCGCGGACGGTGGCCTCCTGCGCCGGGTGGCGCCCTTCGCGCACCACCTGCCTGCCACCGACCCAGACCTCCCGGAGGGCGGTGCGCTCCAGCGAGAAGACGACGTTGGGGAGGAGCGTGTCGGGGGTGGCGCCGCAGATCGAGGGGTCGTCCAGATCGACCGCCACCAGATCGGCCTGGAGGCCGGGAGCGATCCGGCCCGCGTCGACGCCGAGGGCGCGGGCGCCGGAGGTGGTGGCGTTCTGCAGCAGCCCGGCGGCGAGGCGATCCGGCGCTTCGTCCCCCGCGGGGTTGCCGAGGAGCGCGCGCTCCAGCACCTGCAGGCGCAGGTGGTACTCGAGGGCGCGCGCGTCCTGCAGCGGCGCGATCTCGATCTGCGAGTCGGTGCCGTAGCAGATCCGCGCGCCCGCGCGGAGGAGGGCCCGCGCCTTGATCACGCCGTCGCCGAGGTTGCGCTCGGTGGTGGGGCAGGCGCAGATGGTGGCGCCCGCATCGCCGAGAAGGGCGATCTCCGCGTCGGTGAGGTGGACCCCGTGCACGCCGGTGAAGCGCGCGTGCAGGAGGCCCTCCCGCGCGATCAGCTCGGTGGGACGCACGCCGTGCTCGGCGAGGCACTCCTCGATCTCCCGCGGCTGCTCGCTCAGGTGCATGTGGAGCGGGAGCTGGTGCTCCCGCGCGTAGGCGCCCAGGGCGCGGAGCCACTCCACCGGCTGCGCGCGGACGCTGTGCGGGGCGACGCCCACGCGCACGCCCCTGGCGCGCAGGCGATCCAGCGCGTCGATCGTCTCCTGCGGGTCGCGGTCGATGAAGAGCGCCTGGCGGGGATCGGGCGCGCGGCCGAAGCCGGCGCGGGCGTACCCGACGCGGAGCAGGACCAGCCGCACCCCCACGCTCTCCGCCGCGGCGACGATCCGCATCGCCAGCTCGTCGGGATCGTCGTACCTGCCGCCGTCGGGCCGGTGGTGGAGGTAGTGGAACTCGCCGACGGTGGTGATCCCCGCGAGCGCCATCTCGAGGAAGGCCATGCGCGAAACCACCTCCACCTCGTCGGGTCCGAGGCGCATCGCCGCCGCGTACATCTGCTCGCGCCAGGTCCAGAAGTCGTCCGAGGAGCGGCCCGGCACGCGGTACTCCGACCTGCCGCGGATCGCGCGCTGGAACGCGTGGCTGTGGCCGTTGACGAAGCCCGGCAGGAGCAGCCGGCGGCGGAGGCGCGTCACCTCGGCGCCGGGCGGCGGCGGCGCCACCGCGGCGATGGTTCCGTCGTCTGCGACGTGGACGGCCAGCCCCTCGCGGACGCGGCCGTCGACCAGGACGTAGTCGGGAAGCAGGAGCTCCATGGACCCGCGTCGTACCACTCCGCCGCTGCGCCCGCCACGGCGGCGGCGGGCGCGACCGTCGACGGCGGACGCCTGGCCAGCTTCGACGATCGAAGGACGTGCCGGTGGCGGCAGTCGCGCTGCGGCGGGCACGATGAGCGGCCCGTCGACCTCCCGGCGTCCCGGCAGCGCCGCCGTGCTCCGGCGTACGTGAGCGCGGCGCTCGTCCGGGCAGGCATCACGCGCCCCGGAGCCTGGCGGTGCGCTCGTTGCTGCGTGCGACGTCGGGTCCGCTCCCTCGCGCAGGCGATCTCCCCTCTTCGAGCGACGGCAACCGCGGCGTTCCCCGGGCGCGGAGGACGCGTCGCCCACCGCGCCGCCACGAAGGAACCATCCGGCGTGCGACTTCGGGTCCGATCCCTCGCGCGGGCGAATCCCCCTCTTCGAGCGACGGCAACCCGCGGCGTTCCGTGGGCGCGGTTACGCGTCACCCGCTGCGCCGCCACGAAGGAACCATCCGGCGTGCGACTTCGGGTCCGATCCCTCGCGCGGGCGATTTCCCTCTTCGAGCGGCAACCGCGGCGTTCCGCGGGCGCCCAGGACGCACCGCGCGCCGCGCCGCCACGAAGGAAGCAACCGTCGATTGCGCGCGGCAAGCGGATCGGGGCTCGAGCGCTCTCACACGAGCGAATTTCGCTCCTCGAGGCGGCGGTCACGCAGACCGGCCCACCGCGCGCGTGTGCGGTACACCGACCACCTCGCGCACGCGGAGCCGACCTTCAGTTGCTCGCGGCGCGCGCCTCGGGTCCGATCGCTTCCACGGGGGCGCTGTCGAGCTGCGCCTGCGCCGCCGCCGTGCGTCGCGCGCGCAGCTGCTGCCGCTTCTGCCGCTGCTTCTCGTCGTGCGCCTCCATCGCGGCCACGTGCTCCGCCACGTTGGTGCAGGCGATCGCCGAGATCCGCGCGTGCCGCTCGTGGAGATCGTCCCACGCCCGCTGCCGCGCGCCGATCGTGAGCAGCCGGATCTCCACCTCCTCGAGGCGGCGCATCCGCTCCTCGTGCTCGGCGGCGAGGCGGGCCCGCTGCTCCTCCAGCCCCGGCGTCCCGCCGCAGGCGGGGAGGAGCGCCGCCAGGATGCCTGCGAGCAGCGCGAGACGTGCGTCGAGTGCGGATCGTGCCACCGGAACCTCCGCCGAGCGCCCGCGCCTGCTGCTGGCGAGCCGCCGAGCAGCCGTACGGTGGGCACGGCGTGGCCTGCGTGCAACGAAGCACCAGTGTTTCCGAGAGGTTGAAAGCCCGCTTCGGCCCGGCGGGGGGTGCCTCCCGCACCCCGGGCGAAATCACCCGCGCGGCGGAAGGGACGACACCCACGCGAACCCCGCCAGCGGCAGCGGAACCCTCCGACCGCTCCCGCCCGCACGCGACCGCTGGCGGGCGAGGCGAGCTCGCACGAAAGCCAGCCACGTGCCTGCCCCGCGAGCTGGCAGCGGAACCTTCCGACCGCTCCGCCCGCACGCGGCCGCGGGAGGGCGAGGCGAGCTCGCACGAAAGCCAGCCACGTGCCTGCTCCGCGAGCTGGCAGCGGAACCTTCCGACCGCTCCGCCCGCACGCGGCCGCGGGAGGGCGAGGCGAGCTCGCACGAAAGCTCCATCCCCGCGATCACCGGCGCCGGCAGCCACTTGCCTGCTCCGCGAGCGGCACGCGGGCGGCCGGCTGGACGGGTGGCGCTCGCGCGCAGCGGCGCTGTGCATCCGCAGGGCCGCCCCCGGGCGACCCGCGCCACACCCGCGCGACGAGCGGCCGGGATGCACGCCGCGGCGGGCATTCCCGCGCTGCGACGAGCCCCCGCTTCAGCGGCGCCTCAGCGGGGCACCGCCTTGAGCACCGCCTTGCCCCCCTTGATCACCACCTTGAAGTCGACCGACTTCGCCTGGTGGGTGGCAAGGATTTCGGGAACCTGCCGGCGCAGCGAGTTGGCCACCGCCTCGTAGGTGAGCCCCTCGGTGCTCTCCCGCAGCCGCCGCTTGGCGCCGACGTAGGCCTCGTAGACCGCTCGCAGCTTCGCCTCCTCGAGCACCGGTGCCGCAGCGGCGGGTGGTGGCGGGGCCGGCTGCACCGCGGGGCGCACCGCCCGGGGCGGCGGCGCCGGCTCGGGCACCTCCTCGTCCACCTCGAAATCGTCGTCGCCCTCCGGCAGCGGCTTCTCCGCCAGCCGGTGGCGGAAGGTGTCGAGCGTCTCCGCCGCGCGGCGATCGTCCTGGCTCTCCCGCTCCTTGCGCCGCAGCTTCGCCTTGAAGAGATCGCGACGGTAGGTCCCCTCCTCGATCTCCCGCACCGTCCGCTGCCAGAGCCGCTCGTAGGAGAGGAAGCGGTTGTGGAGCGACTGCACGCGGAAGCGCGCCGAGGTGTTGCGGACGAACGCCTGGCGCAGCCGCAGCACCGCGCTCCGCACCAGCTTGTGATCGTCGAGGGGCGGCGTGCGGGTCAGCCCGAGGAAGTACTGCTCGTACCGCACCCGCAGCGCCTCCACCGCTGCCTCCACTTCGGCGCAGCGCTCCAGCGTCTCCGCGGAGGAGGCGATCTGCGTCGCCTGTTCGAAGGCGGCGCGGTAGGCGTTCTGGTTGCGGCTCTTCTCTCCGGAGCCGGGACTCTTCGCGGGCGGGGTCATTCGCAGCGCAGTCTAGCACCGGTGCCGCGACGATCCAGCGGCGCCCCGCTCGCGTCCCCAAAGACGAACGGCCGGCAGCCCGAAGGCCCCGGCCGCACATCGGAAGCGGTGGGTGCGCCCGATCAGCGCCTGCGCGCGAGCGCGATGCGGGCGCTGGCCCGCTGCACCCGGGCGCGCTCGAGCCGCGCCGCCTCGGACTCCTCGTGGCGGAGCTCCTTGAGCCGCGCCTGCGCCTCGGCGAGCGCGCGCTCGGCGCGCTCGATGTCGATCGACTCCACCGGCTCGGCGCTCTCGGCGAGGACGTAGACCCGATCGCCCACCACCTGCGCGAAGCCGCCGCCGATGAAGTAGTGCGACTCGCGGCCGCCCTCGGTGATCGTCAGCCCACCGGGCTCCAGCGCCGCCACGTAGGGCGTGTGGCCGGGAAGCACACCGAAGCTGCCGTCCGAGCCCGGCGCGCGAACCGAATCCACCGTCCGCGAGAGCAGACGCTTGTCCGGGGTGACGATCTCCAGCTGGATCGACATCTTCTTCTCCCTTTAGCCGGCGAGCTTCGCCGCCCGCTCGAGCACGTCCTCGATCGTCCCGCACATGTAGAAGGCCTGCTCGGGGATGTCGTCGTGCTTGCCCTCGAGGATCTCCTTGAAGCCGCGGACGGTGTCCTCCACCTTCACGTACTTGCCGGGCGCGCCGGTGAACTGCTCGGCGACGTGGAAGGGCTGCGAGAGGAAGCGCTGGATCTTGCGGGCGCGGGCCACCACCAGCTTGTCCTCATCGGAGAGCTCGTCCATGCCGAGGATGGCGATGATGTCCTGGAGATCCTTGTAGCGCTGCAGGGTGTTCTGCACGCCGCGCGCGACGTTGTAGTGCTCCTCGCCCACCACCGCGGGATCGAGGATGCGCGAGGTCGAATCGAGCGGATCGACCGCGGGGTAGATGGCCAGCTCGGCGATGGAGCGCGAGAGCACCGTCGTCGCGTCGAGGTGGGCGAAGGTGGTGGCCGGCGCCGGGTCGGTCAGGTCGTCGGCGGGCACGTAGATCGCCTGCACCGAGGTGATCGAGCCGCGGGTGGTCGAGGTGATGCGCTCCTGGAGCGCGCCCATCTCGGTGGCGAGGGTCGGCTGGTAACCCACCGCGGAAGGAATGCGGCCGAGGAGCGCCGACACCTCGGAGCCCGCCTGGGTGAAGCGGAAGACGTTGTCCACGAAGAGGAGAACGTCGCGGCCCTCCTCGTCGCGGAAGTACTCCGCCATGGTGAGGCCCGAGAGCGCCACGCGCGCACGGGCGCCGGGCGGCTCGTTCATCTGGCCGAAGACGAGCACCGCCTGGCTCTGCTCGAGGTTATCCGGCTTGATCACGCCGCCCTCGATCATCTCCTGGTAGAGGTCGTTGCCCTCGCGGGTACGCTCGCCCACGCCGGCGAAGACCGAGAAGCCGCCACGCTCGATCGCGACGTTGCGGATCAGCTCGAGCAGGGTCACGGTCTTGCCCACGCCGGCGCCGCCGAAGAGACCGATCTTGCCGCCGCGGGTGTAGGGGCAGAGAAGGTCGATCACCTTGATGCCCGTCTCGAGCATCTGGGCGCGAACGTCCATCTCCACGAACGGCGGAGGCGGACGGTGGATCGGCTGGTACTTCTCGGCCTTGACCGCGCCCTTCTCGTCGATGGGCTCGCCCACCACGTTGAAGATGCGGCCGAGGGTCGCCTTGCCCACCGGCACCGAGATCGGCGCGCCGGTGTTGATCACCTCCTGGCCGCGGACCAGACCGTCGGTCGAGTCCATGGCGATGCAGCGGGCGGTGTTCTCGCCCAGGTGCTGCGCGACCTCGACGACGAGGTTGTTCGGCTCGTCGCCGAGCGACGGGTTGGTGATGCGGAGCGCGGTGTTGACCGCAGGCAGCGCTCCCGCCGGGAACTCGACGTCGATCACGGGGCCGATCACCTGGGTGATCCGGCCGGGCTTGAGATTCGTCTGCATCGCGGTGGCCATGTGCTTTCCTGTCCTGTCGGCCGGCCCGCCGGGCCAGCCACGAAACTCGTTCGTTTCCACGCCGTGAGTCGCTCGACTACTTCAGCGCCTCGGCGCCCGAGACGATCTCCGAGAGCTCCTTGGTGATGTAGGCCTGGCGCGCCCGGTTGTACTCGAGGCGGAGCTTGTCGATCAGCTCGCTCGAGTTCTTGGTGGCGGCTTCCATCGCCGCCATGCGCGCGCCATGCTCCGACGCGACCGACTCGAGGAGCGCGCGCCACACCTGCATGGCGAGATGCTTCGGCAGGAGCTGGTCGAGCACCACCTCGCGGCTTGGCTCGTAGATGAAGTCGACGAGCTGGCTCTTCTCGTCCTCGGACGCCGAATTGGCGTTGATCGGGAGGAGCTGCACCACGGTCGGCACCTGGGAGATCGCCGACTGGAAGCGGTTGTAGAGGAGGAAGACCGCGTCAAGCTGATCGTCCAGGTAGGCGGCGGCCAGCTCCTCGGCGATCGTCTTCGCCTTGTCGAAGGTCAGCTCCTCGAAGACGCCCGGGTAGTCCTTACGGGTGGGGATGTTCCGCGCCCGGAAGAAGTCGCGCCCGCGGCGGCCGATGGTGCTGACCTGGATCCGCTCGTAGTTGTCGGCGTTCTCGTAGAGGAACCGCTGCGCCCGGCGGAGGACGTTGGAGTTGAAGCCGCCGCAGAGGCCGCGATCGGAGGTCATCACCAGCAGCTCGACCCGGCGGAGCGGACGGCGCTGGAGGAGCGGATGGGCGGCCTCGTCCGTCCGGACGGTGACGCCGGACAGCACCTGCTCGATCGTCTCGGCGTACGGCCGGGCCTGGAGCATCGCATCCTGCGCCCGGCGCAGCTTCGCCGCGGCGACCATCTTCATCGCCTTGGTGATCTGCTGCATGTTGCGCACGGACGCGATGCGCTTGCGGATGTCTTTCAGCGAAGGCACAGCGGGCTCCTCATCGAAGCGCCGCGCCCCCGATCAGGAGGCGCGGACGCTGGGCCGATTTCAGGCCTGGACCTGGAAGACGTCGCGGAACTCGGCGAGCGCCTTGTTCAGCGCGGTCTTGACCTCGTCGTTCAGCTCGCGCTTCTCGAGGATCAGGCGGCCGATCTCCGGGTGCTGCGTGTCCATGAACTCGGTCAGCTCCTTCATGTAGCGGACGACCTGGTTCACCGGGACGTTGCGGATCCAGTTGACGCCGTTCTCGTCCTTCGAGGTGGCGGCGTAGAGCTGGATGATCTGCTTCTCCACCGGCATCGGGACGTACTGGCCCTGCTTGAGCACCTCGACCAGGCGCTCGCCGCGGGCGAGGGCCTCCTGCGTCGCCTTGTCCAGGTCGGAGCCGAACTGGGCGAAGGCCGCGAGCTCGCGGAACTGGGCGAGCTCGCCGCGCATGGTGCCGGCGACCTGCTTCATCGCCTTGATCTGCGCCGAGCCACCGACGCGGGAGACCGAGAGGCCGACGTTGATGGCCGGACGGACGCCCGAGTAGAAGAGGTCGGTCTCGAGGAAGATCTGGCCGTCGGTGATCGAGATCACGTTGGTCGGGATGTACGCCGACACGTCGCCCGCCTGGGTCTCGATGATCGGCAGCGCGGTGAGCGAACCGCCGCCGCGCTCCTTCGACATCTTCGCAGCGCGCTCGAGGAGGCGGCTGTGGAGGTAGAAGACGTCGCCGGGGTACGCCTCGCGGCCGGGCGGCCGGCGGAGGAGGAGCGAGAGCTGGCGGTAGGCGACGGCCTGCTTGGACAGGTCGTCGTACACGATCAGCGCGTGCATCCCGTTGTCGCGGAAGTACTCACCCATCGCCACGCCGGCGTAGGGAGCGAGGAACTGGAGCGGGGCCGGCTCGGAGGCGGTGGCGGCCACCACCGTGGTGTACTCGAGGGCGCCCGTCTCGCGGAGCTTCTCCACCACCTGGGCGACGGTCGACTGCTTCTGGCCGATGGCCACGTAGATGCAGTAGACGTCCAGGCCCTTCTGGTTGATGATCGTGTCGACGGCCACCGCGGTCTTGCCGGTCTGGCGGTCGCCGATGATCAGCTCGCGCTGGCCGCGGCCGATCGGGATCATGGCGTCGATCGCCTTGATGCCGGTCTGCAGCGGGATCTTCACCGACTCGCGCGGGATGATGCCCGGGGCCTTCACCTCGACCTTGCCGTAGGTGTCGGTCTGGATGGGGCCCTTGCCGTCGATCGGCTCGCCGAGCGCGTTGACCACGCGGCCGAGCAGCGCCTTGCCCACCGGCACCTCGGCGATGCGGCCGGTACGCTTGACGGTGTCGCCCTCGCGGATGTGGGCGTACTCGCCCATGATGGCGATACCGACGTTGTCCTCTTCGAGGTTGAGCACCATGCCGCGGGTGTTGCCCGGCATGTCGATCAGCTCGCCCGCCATCGCGCCGGCGAGGCCGTAGACGCGCGCGATGCCGTCACCGATCGAGAGGACCGTACCGGTCTCCGCGACCTCGACCTTCTTTCCGTACTCCTGGATCTGCTGCTTGATGATGCGGCTGATCTCGTCGGCCCGGATCTCCATTGGGCTCTTCTCCATCGCGCCACTGGCTGGCGCGCGCAAAATCGGTAACTGGTCAGGCGCGCTCGATGAGCTCGCGGCGGAGGCTGTTCAGCTGCGTGCGGAGGCTGCCGTCGTAGACGACGTTCCCCACGCTGGCGACGATGCCGCCGAGGAGGGCGGGGTCCTGCCGCGCCTCGAGGACCACCTGCTTGTTGGTCGCCCTGGAGAGCGCGTTGGCGAGCTGCTGCACCATGTCGCCCGGCAGGACGGCAGCCGAGGTGACGGTCGCGCGCACGCGGCCCAACTCCGCGTCCACCATGTCGCGGAAGACGAGGGCGATCATCGGCAGCTCGGCGAGCCGCTCGCGGTCGTTGAGCAGCCGGAGCAGGTTGGCCACCATCGGGTGGAAGCCGCCGGCGGTGATGATCTGTTCGAGGGTCCGGTCCCGGGTCTCCTTGTCGAAACGGGGATCGGTGAAGACCGCCGCGACAGCGGGCGATTCCTCGAACGCCTTCGCGGTCCCGGCGAGCTCGTTGTTGGCCCGCTCCAGGTCGGAACCAACGGACTCGAACAGCGCCCGGGCATACCGCCTGGCGATCGACTGCTGGATCAAGAGCGCCTCCGATACAGCTTTCTGACGCCACCGCGACGCACGGAATCAGACAACGGCGGCGGCCCAAAAAGGAGGCGGCACATAGCACGTGGGTCTCCGGGGGGTCAAGCAATTACATGGGCGCCGCCCGTGACCAAAAGATCTTGTGGCTACGCCGCCTTGCGCCGCCCGATTTGACAGCCCTCCCCCCGCTCTTACGTTGCCCTTGCCGCGGAGGACCGGTCCTTCGGCGAACAGACATCGCAGCCGGCGGCTTGCGCCGGCCAGAGAAGGAGGCTGCACATGGCTGGTCTGACCCGTTGGGATCCGTTCGCAGACATCACCGCGCTGCACGAGCAGATGAACCGCATGCTCGACGAGCGCCTGTTCCGGCCGCGGCGCGAGACCTCCCTCGCCCACTGGTCCCCCGCCGTCGACATCTACGAAGACGCGGAGGGGATCACCATCCAGGCGGAGGTCCCCGGCGTCGAGCCCGATCAGATCGAGGTGAAGGTCGAGGACGACACCCTCTCCATCAGCGGCAAGCGGACGCTGGAGCGGGAAGAGAAGAAGGAGAACTACCACCGCGTCGAGCGTGCGTACGGTAGCTTCCTCCGCACCTTCAGCCTTCCGCCGACCGTGGACACCGAGAAGATCCGGGCGGAGAACAGGAACGGCGTGCTCTCGGTCTTCCTCCCGAAGAAGGAGGAGACCCGGCCGCGGAAGATCCAGGTCAAGGTCCACTGACCTGCCAGTCCGCCGCGGGCACGCACGTCCCCCCGAACGACCCAGGCCGCCGCCTTCCACCGGGAGGCGGCGCTTTCTCTTTTCAATTCGGGGCGTTGGCCCGCGCGGCCCCACGCCGGCACGGGCATGAAACGTCGATGTGCACGGTTGTGCGCCCGGAGGCGACACCCACGTGCAGGCTTCGACCATCCCCCCGGACTGGAATCTCGATCTCCGCCAGCCTGGCCGCCTGGGCCTGGCCGGCGCGGTGGCTGGCGCGCTCGCCGGCGCGGCGCTCCTCGCCAGCCGCGGACCCCATCTCGTCGCCGGCGGCAGCTTGCCGCTGCTCGGACTCACCGCCCTGTGGCTCCGCCGGCGCGGCAGTCGCTGCGCCGGCGTCCAGGTGGACCACTTCCTCCGCACGCTCGAGGCGCGCGACCGCTACACCGCCAGCCACTGCTCCCGCGTCGCCGCGTTCGCCGATCTGATCGCCGAGGAGATGGGGCTGCGCAACCCGAGCCGGCTCCTCCACCTCCGCGTCGCCGCCCTGCTCCACGACCTGGGCAAGATCGACGTGCCGCTCGAGATCCTCCACAAGCCCGGAAAGCTCGACGAGGCGGAGTGGGAAGCGATGCGCTCCCACGTGGAGGCGGGATGCAGGCGGGCGGCGGGTACGCGCCGCGCGATCTGCAGGATCATCGCGCAGCACCACGAACGGCCCGACGGCAAAGGCTATCCCCGGCGGCTCCGCGGCGATCAAATCTGCCTCGAGGCGCGGATCGTCGCGGTGGCGGATGCCTTCGATGCGATGACCTCGGACCGTCCCTACCGTGCCGCGCTCGATCCCGAGGTCGCGCTCGCGGAGCTCCTTCGCTCCAGCGCGCCTGGCGCAGACGAACAGCAGTTCGATCCCCGGGTGGTGGCTGCCTTGCAGCGCCGCTTCGCCGAGGCTTGCCTGCTCTGCACGCCGGCGAGCGCGCGCAACGCCTCGCCCGCTGCCTGAAGGAGCTCGGTGCCGCCGTGCGCGCATGGTCGCCCGGCAATCGCTGGGAGCCGTGCGGAACGTCGACACGTCGTGCAGGCGCTCGGCGGGGCCGGCGCGTTCCGACGCGCGCAATCGCTCCACCTGTGCCGGACACCGGATGCTCGGCACATCGTGCGGGGCGCCCCGTACCGATCCCAACACCGGCGCCGTGCCGCATCGACCTCGGGAACGCCGAGCGCTGCTGGGCGTGCGCTCGGCGCCGCCGCCTACAGCCTTCGTGCGGACTCCCGGCGGGCCGCCGCGCGCGATCGATCCGAACGACCGCTCCCGTGCTGTGTCGATCGTGTTGTCAGCCGGTGAAGGGCGGACGAACCAGGAGCACCCGGTTCGCAGCGTCCGGCGAACGCCACCGCCAGCTCACCCGCGGGATCCTGCCGCTCGCCCAGCCGATCGGGAGCCCGCAGCGCCCGGTCGGATGGACCACCCGGGCCTCGCTGCACGATCAGCGCTTTTCCGCCTGCGCGGGCGCGGGCTGCGCGCCGGCGGCCGCCTTGTTCTTCGCGACCTCGGCGACGTTCTCCATGTTGCAGCTGCCGACGAAGATCACGCCCTTGTCGATCTTGAGCGCCGGCGTCTCCAGGTTGCCGCGAACCCGGGCGCCCCGCTCGAGCTCGATCACCGTCCGCGCCCGGATGTTTCCGGTGACGCTGCCGCCGGAGACCACCACCGACCCGGCGAAGATCTCTGCGTGCACCTCGGCGCCCTCCCCCACCACGAGGGTGTCGTTGGTGTGGATCTCGCCGGTGAACCTGCCCTCGATCCGGACGGTACCCTCGAAGGTGAGCTTCCCCTCGAACGCGCTACCGCGCCCCAGCACGGCATTGATCTCCGCCACGTTCGGTCCGTCCTCTCGGCGCCCCATCCTGATCTCCTTGCGCGGCGCGGGCGTCTCCGACAGCCCGACGTCCTCTTCCGTTTCCGATCGTTTCCAGAATGCCATGGTGCCCCACGGTAGCGATGGGCAACCTGCCCGGCCAGCCATCCGCCCACCACCGGGTCGGTGCGTGCACCTGCGACAGCACGGACGGCGCGCGGTGACGTGCGGGGACCGGCGCAGCCGCTATGCCGCGCCGACCGCAGCGAGGATCCGATCGAGCTCCTCGTACGAGAAGAACTCGATCTCGATCCTGCCCTTGCCGCCGCCCTTGTCGTTGAGGCGCACCTTCGTGCCGAGGGCGCGCTGCAGCTTCTCCTCGATCGCCCGGACCTGCGGCGAAGGGGCGGACGCGGCTGCCGCCTTCGCCTCACCCTTGCTCTCCTTCGCCTTGCGGACCAGCTGCTCGGTCTGGCGCACGGACAGCTTCTTCGCCGCGACCTCCTTGGCCGCGCGCTTCATCGCCGCGTCGTCGTTGAGGCCGAGCAGCGCGCGGGCATGACCCATGTTGAGGGTCCCGTCCGTCAGCGCCTCCTTGATTTCGTCCGGCAGACGGAGCAGGCGCAGCGAGTTGGCGATCGACGAACGATCCTTGCCCACGCGCTCCGCGCACGCCTCCTGGGTGAGCGAGTGCTCCTCGATGAGGCGGCGATAGGCCTCCGCCTCCTCCACGGGGTTGAGGTCCTCGCGCTGGATGTTCTCGATCAGCGCGAGCTCGAAGGCCTGCCGCTCGGTGACCTCCTTGACCAGCACGGGGACGTACTTGAGTCCCGCGCGCTGCGAAGCGCGCCAGCGCCGCTCGCCTGCGATGATCCGGTATTTGCTGCCGTCCTTGCGCACCAGGATGGGCTGGATCACGCCCTTCGAGCGAATCGACGCGGCGAGCTCCTCGATCTTCGCGTCCTCGAAGCGGCGGCGCGGCTGCGCCTTGTCCGGAAGGATCTCCTCGATCGCCAGCTGCACCACCCCGCCGGCAGGACGGGCGGGCTCCGCGGGAGCCGCCGTCGGCGCTGCGTTGGGAAGCAGTGCGGAGAAGCCGCGGCCCAGCCGGTTGCCCTTGTCGCGCGTGGTCATTTCCATTCGTCCCTCGGAGTCGTCTTCCAGTCTGGTCGGCTCGAGCTCGATGAGGTGTGACGCCAGAGGTGCGCGCGCCGAGCCGGATCACGCGACGTGTTGCGGGATGGCGCCGGCACGTCCACGCCGGCGCCGCCGCGCGTGGCGCTCAAGCGGCGTCCCGCGGCTCGACAGGCTCGGGCTCGTTGCGGGCGAGCAGCTCCCGGGCCAGCGCCAGGTAGCCCTGCGCGCCCGCCGACTCGATGTCGTAGAGCAGGATCGGCTTGCCGAAGCTCGGGCACTCCGAGAGCCGCACGTTGCGCGGAATGACCGCCTCGAAGACCTGCTGGTTGAAGAAGCCGCGCACTTCCTTCGCCACCTGGGCGGCGAGACTGGTGCGCTTGTCGAACATGGTGAGGAGGATCCCCTCGAGCTCCAGCGACGGGTTGAAGGTCCCGCGCACCAGATCGATGGTCGACATGAGCGCCGACAGCCCCTCCATCGCGTAGTACTCGCACTGCAGCGGGATGAGCACCGAGTTGCAGGCGGTCAGCGCGTTGAGGGTGAGGAGGCCGAGGCTCGGCGGGCAGTCGATGATGATGTACTCGTAGTCGCCGCCCGCGTTGGCAAGGGCGTCGCGGAGCCGGAACTCGCGGCGCTCCGCGGCCACCAGCTCGATCTCCGCACCCACCAGGTCCCGGCTCGCCGGCGCCAGGTCGAGATACGCGAACTCCGTCGGACGAACCACCTCGTCCAGGGCGCGGTCGCCCACCAGCGCGTCGTAGATGGACTGCTCGACGCTGTCGCGCACCACACCCAGTCCCGAGCCGGCGTTGCCCTGGGGATCGAGGTCGATCAGCAGGGTGCGGCGCTCGGCGGCCGCCAGCGAAGCGGCGAGGTTGACCGCCGTGGTGGTCTTCCCAACGCCACCTTTCTGGTTGGAAATCGAGAGGATACGCGCCATCGAATCGCTCCCGGTCCGATCGGCCTCCGCCGACGGGCCTAGCTGCGCTTCCGCTGGAAGACACGTTGCGTGGGTCCGGGCTTGGTACCACGCACCGTTTTCCAGCGGCAAGGCGAAAGGTTCACCACACGGCAGCGCTCGGTGGCACGCACTACGTGCATGGTCACGTCGCGCCGCACTGCCCTTGTACCAGAGACCACCGACATTGCCCAACTTCGCGTTCCACGTGGAACGCCCGAGGGGTCCGCAGGCGGTTCTGGGGAGCGGCGCAGCGGAGGGAGATCGGGGACTGCGGTCCACGTGGAACGCTGGCCTTCCAGCACGGCCGTCCCGGCTCGCGCCACAGCGTGGCCACAGAGCGTTCGCGCACATTCCCCATGGAACGGAAAGACGACCCGAGCCCGGCAAGCGTCCCTAGATGAACGCCGTTCCCCTCCCCCCCGCCTGCTCCGCTCCCCGGCCTCGTTCACTGCCCTCGCGGTTCCCGCCCTCACGGCGGCGCGAACCTCTGGTCCGCGCGACACCACCCGTGGCTCGCGGAGTCCTGACCGCTGCTCGGCTCCCCGCCCGTCGGCTGGCCGCGGACCGTTCTTCGGAGCGGGTCGATGACGCGCAGCTCAGCGGCATCACCGCCGCCTCCAGCGAGCCGCCGCCTTGCGCGGGGCCCGAAATTCCTCCGAGGCAGACCGCTTCCCACACCAGCGCGTCGAGCTCCCAACCCAACTGCCCGACCGATGCTGTCGAGCGACCACCGCGAGCGTTCCACGTGGAACAGAGCCGATCGGTGGCACATCGAGGTGACCTACGCCAGCGACCGCCCAGGC